>RRYU01004277.1_pt1 | contig 66568 bp, 61 predicted proteins | sample 2162651 | NCBI WGS metagenome assembly RRYU01 (sample SAMN10267283, study PRJNA491782) | microbial mat metagenome | isolation source: biomat in the production well | place: Japan: Minami-Kanto gas field, natural gas well KTG3 | collected 2017-06 | reverse complement strand
GGGGGGGAAAACTCCGTAGAGCAGTGGGCGTTCGTCTTCCAGCATGATCTGCCCGTTATTGTCAACAAGCTGAACAACTACAACCGGGGCATGGCCTGGGAACTCTCTTACAGGTGGGCTTTGCGCTCTGCGCTCTGTGCTCTGCGCTTGCTTCTGCCATTCCAATGTTAGAACCAATAACTCGCCCGCCGCATACTGATTTCCCGCTGGCGGCCCCAGATGATATCCACTCAGGCGGAGATCTGCTGGCATAGATAGATTGGCCGGACGTAGGGAACCGGGGGCGATCGGGCGATACAGGTCAAACGAGTTGAGCGAGCCGTCTTGAGCATAGCGGTGCTGGACTATTTCGATGATTTCGGGGGGTAACCAGTTACCCAGAAACTCGATCACAGCCAGTGGTATTGCACCGTTGGCCAGTTCCAGCAAGATCTGCTGCTGATTGCCATAGCCCTGGTCGAGCAGTTGACGTTGTTCAAACACCTGCATACGCGACACTACCCCGGCAGCGGCAGCAATGCCCGGAAAGTCCGTAAATATCAACGGCCCGGCGGCGTGCGTCTCGGCGATAAGGGCCTGCTGAACCCGCCCGCGTGCCGCCAGCACCTCTGCTTCACGTTGAAGGTCATTCCATAGATTATACTGCCCCCATGCCAGGCGCGGCGGCTGTGGCTCCAGCAGGCCAGCACGATGCAAACTGGTCATACTCCATGTTGGTGGATAGTAGAACAGGCTGCCAATCAACAACAGGATCAGGGTCGTGCGCCCCATGAACAGCGGCCATTCGGTAGACCGGGAGGCTGTCTGGCAATTGGGGGATGTCTGGCGGTAGAGCAGGGCCAGACCGCTCAGCCAGATCAGGCCAGCATAGAACTCCAGAAAGTAGTTAGCATAGGCTCCTACCTTGCCAACACCAGCAGCCGTTACCAGTCCGCCCAGGGTATACAACAGCGGCAGCAAAAAAACCGCACAATGCTCATGTTTCGCTCTCAGCGACTGCCAGCCCAGCAGCAATAACCCCAACATAGCTGCTACAACCAGTGGCCAGCGCAGGCGCATCTGGTCGATCCAGAACTGCATAGCCAGGTCGGCTTGCCAGCGGTTCGCATTGGCTGTCACCACATGCAGATAGAACCAGCCATTGCTGGCCGATTGTAGCAGTGCAAACAACAGCCCACCGCCAATTCCCAGCACTGCCAGAACAATCAGGGCACTGACGCGATAGCCTGGCGCTGATGGACGCAATGCCAGCCAGCCTAACCAGAGACACGCAGCGGCTGGCGCAGCAATCAGCGACGGTTTGGTATAGAGGGTAAGCAGCAATAGCACACCGGCAATAAAAGCCAGGATCTGACGCACTCTGGCTGTCTGATGCGTTCCGGCTATCTGTTGTACTGCAACCAGGCCCCACAGTCCCAGGCAAATGCCTGGCATATCCACACGCAACAATACCCCCCACTCACGCACAATCGGAATAGTCAGAAACAGCAGAGCTGGCAGCAGTGCCAGTGGCGCATGCAGCAGACGATAGCGGCGTTGGGGCGCAGCGGCAGGGGCATAATTGGTCAACCAGAAGAGCGCACTGGCACACCCCAGGGTTGATAAGAGCGCCACCAATCGCCCGGCCAGCAAGATATCGCCCGTGATCTGGCTGAATGCCGTAGTCACCAGAGGGTAGATCGGCGGATAGTTAACCACAGCATACGGTGCGGCGGACGGATTGCCATACAACTGCCAGATCGGCATGCCAGCTCGCAGCAATTGCACCTGAGCCAGCAGTGGCCCCTCACCATAGTCCAGCGGATAGGCATACCCCAGCATCAAGCATGCATGGACGCCAAAGGAAACCAGGTACGCTCCAGTCAGCACCAGCAGGATTATGGCAGCGCCAAACATTCCCAGGCGACCGGTGATATTCAGGCAGGATACCAGCCAGCCGCCTGAGGGTGAGTGATGGGCGGATGTAGGTTGCAATTTAGTCTCTAGCATACCTAAGACAAGGTTTCAGGATGACCAACTTTACTGTACCATTCACAGACGAATTGGTCGCGCGAGTCACCCCACCCCCCGGCCCCTCTCAGGGGTAGGTTTTTCGATGGATGGCGTTGGAACGCCATCCGTAGGGACAGGCAAAAGCCTGTCCGTGCGGACGTATTCCGCATCAGGACGACCTGCGGACGCGCAGAAGCGCGTCCCTACGGAAAAAACCTACCTGTGAGAGCCGGCCCCCGCCCCGTGCAGGGGCCGGGGGAGTCGGACGGGGCGTCCTGGCGGCACACGCGGAGCGTGTGCCGTCAGGACGCCCGTTTCCCCCCTCTCCCTCAGGGAGAGGGGGCAGGGGGGAGAGGGCGTATCGTCGAACCAGACTGTAACGTAAACGTGAACCACGTCTAACAGATTGATAGATCCAGGTCAAGAAAAGAGCACGTGCATCCTAGCATACCCGCACAATAGCTGCAATCAGAGCATTTTATTTATGTACAGCGGTAGAAATATTTTCATCCGTACCGTATCTGGATCGGTTGAGAGATCGACAATAGCTTCCTGTAATGGTGAAAATCCTCCTGTAGGATCAGAGAAACGTAACCAGATACCCTGTCCACGATAGTTATCCTCGGGGAATTGCCAGGTAATGATCTGCCCAACAGGCTGTGGGTTAGTAAAAATCGACACGGTATCAACATAGATATCCGCATTCCCACTACGCCAGGTATTGAATATCAGGAAAGATTCATCCTGGTTTGAATGAAAGGTAAATGGTATTGCGAACTCCTGGTACACCTGAGGTTGCACAAAATCAGTACCACGCAAAACAAGCGGACCATAGTTTGTTCCACCGCCTGCAATAGAGATACGACCAACCTCATCTGGTGATGTATTTGCGTTAATCTTCAACCGGAAATAGGCTACCAGTGGAACATCTTTGATAAAATTGGTAGTCCAGACCCAGGCATATGACTCGCCGTTGCCAGGATAGAGGCGGAAAGCAGTACCACCGATGGCTGTCGCATCACGAATCTGCTCGCCATTTCCCCAGTGTAGTTTGAAGGTTGCAAATAAGTCGTCGACAAGCCAGTTCGGACTGAGTTGGAGCAGCGGCAGTCCGGTGCTGTCAAACTGAGAGATGGTAACCTGCGATCGAGTCGTGCTTGCCTGAGCGTCGCCTAATTCGTTAGAGGGGATATTCGTGCCCAGGTATATAGTGTCATTGACCGTAATCGTACGGTTAAAACGATCACGCATTTTGACATAAACCGTCTTCCAGCCTTCTCCGGGGAGCAGATGCCATACTTTCTCAGCGGAATAAGGCTCCCATACGCTCCCCGCGAATGTTGGAGTATTTGCAATCATCATATCAACGGCTGAGCCTATACCGTTTATGCTGCTGGTTTCAGTATTGTTATAGATATACAGATTGACTTGCGTGGATGTAGTGGTAAGTGCCTCATTCTCAATAATAACTGGTGGATAAACAGGATCAGATCCGAATGCTTGCACCACATAAGCACGATCATCCTTTTGATAATAGCCATGCCCAACTTCGCGGTGATTGGCATTGAGCAGATTTTCTGCATGCCCAGATGATCGCAGCCATCCTTCAATCGCCTGTTCTGGCGTGACGTATCCACAGAAGATATTTTCAGCACCGGCAAGGCCTTTGTATCCCGCAGTACGAGCACGCCCATCTGGATAACTACCTTGACTATCCTCGTGACCACAATAAGGCTCTGGACGATTTTCAACAGAGTCCTGGGCAAATCGGCGCGCAGCCAGGGTTAGTTCCCGATTCCAGCGTAGAGGAGGTATTCCATGTTCGCGACGAGCCAGGTTTGCAAGGTGAACAATGTGTGCTTCGTTATAAAGTTGTAGGGACTGACTCAATCCTGGTTGAACCGCACCAGCGAATAGGAGCATGATGATGATACCCAGGATATAACGATGCCGAAACATATGTTCTCTTTCTTTTCATAAGATCTACCAATAACTAGTATAAATGCACTGAAAGATATTGTGCAAATCAATTATCTAAGTATATATATCGGTATCAATAAAGGAATTTCTTTATATCCATGGAGACACGTCAGGCTATGCGGAAAATATCCTGATACGAGTTCTTTCATAATATAATTTTCAGAGCTACGACATGCTTTATGGACTGGTTCTAAAAAGAATGGCACTATGTTGGTAGCAGGCGGGAGCCACCTGTTTTGCGCATCTGCTTTGTTTGTAACATTCTGGAGGAAATTATGCTTGCAACTATTCAAGCGGCCATTACGTCACGATCGCGCTTTTATGCCACCCTGGATGGTACGCTGGCAGAAGAGATTATGCATCTGGGGCAGTGTATCGCTCAGCAACTGGCGCAGGGCGGCAAGCTGTTGACTTGTGGCAATGGCGGCAGTGCAGCCGAAGCGCAGCATCTGGCTGAAGAACTGGTCGGGCGGTTTCGCCGTGACCGCCGCCCGCTGGCCGGGTTGGCCCTGACCAGTGACGGTACGGCGCTGACATGTATTGCTAATGATTTTGGCTATGACCAGGTTTTTGCGCGCCAGGTGAGTGCATTGGCGCGTCCTGGTGATGTGGTGCTGGCGATATCAACCAGTGGTAACTCGCCCAATGTGTTACACGCACTGGAAGCTGCACACGAGGTTGGTGCGATTGCTGCCGGGTTGATTGGCCGTGACGGTGGTTCGTTGCGGGCGTTGTGTGACTATGCGGTTGTCATTCGTGACCAGCGTACCGAATATATTCAGGAAGCTCATCTCATGGTTGTACATCTGCTCTGTGCCATCGTCGAGCAACAGCTTGGTCTGGCGGATCAGCTGTAGCGTACCGGTAGAACAGTGCAAACCACAGAGAACCACGAAGATGGTACAATAGCTCTCTTTTCATGGATAGTTCAAGTCAGTTATGCGTTATGCAGGGGTATGCAAACGAGATGTTTGACTGACCGAAAGACCTGTGTCGCTTGTCGTGTGACAGGCGGCAGGGGAAAAGCAAAGATCTTTTTCTCAAAAATTGTTAGTACGAAAAAGCCCTGGGATGGTTCAGGCTCCCTACTATTAGCCTGGCGAAACCGTATCTGAATCACCCCACCCCCTCTCCCTCAGGGCTATGGATGACCCACATGGGTGCGCGGGGGCCTTCGGCCCATACGCATCACAGTACGCCTTCCGGCGGGGGTTTGGGGGCCTTCGGCCCCGCAAAAAAGAGTTTTCGGTTTGTTTTGGCGGCAAAGCCGCCAAAACAAACCGAAAACTCTTCATCTCGGCGGGGCGCAGCCCCGCCAGTAGCCGTGGACAGCGGGAAGCTACCTGCTCTACCGCATTAGGATGCGGTACAATTGTAGGTACTGATAAGCCCTCAGGGAGAGAGGGGAAACGGGGTGAGGGCGTCTGGTTCACCCAGGACTTATACGTGCTAACAAAATTCTGAAAAAAAGATGTTCTTCTTCCACCCTGCCGCCTGCCGTGAGCGTGTCGAACGGCAGGTGAATCTCTGCCATTGGTTGGACGACCGCGTACGTCCTGTCACATAAAAGGAAACCACAACATGAGCATCAAGTCTGACCGCTGGATCCGGCGTATGGCCCACGAACATGGCATGATCGAGCCATTCGTCGAGGGCCAGGTACGCCAGGGGGTTATTTCCTACGGCCTGTCGTCGTATGGCTATGACATGCGCGTCGCCGATGAGTTCAAGGTGTTTACCAATGTATTCAATGTGATTGTTGACCCTAAGAACTTCAGCGAGCGATCATTTGTCGATATCAAGGCTGACCACTGTGATATTCCACCTAATTCATTTGCGCTGGCACGTTCGGTAGAACAGTTTAAAATACCAAAAAATGTCCTATGTATTGTCATGGGAAAAAGTTCTTATGCAAGATGTGGAATTTCGGTAAATATAACCCCACTCGAACCCGCATGGGAAGGCTTTGTGACGATTGAGATCAGCAATACGACGCCGTTGCCGGCGCGGATCTATGCCAACGAGGGCATCGGCCAGGTGCTCTTCTTTGAGAGCGACGAGGCCTGCGAGATTTCATATGCCGATAAGAAGGGCAAGTATCAACGGCAGCAGGGGATTGTTTTGCCGCATATTGATCACGATCAGTAAGCAGTCTTTACGGCAGCATTGCCAGTGCCTGACGTACCACCTCGCGCACCTGTTCATACCCGATCAGGGTTAGCGCATGGTCGGAAGTCACCCAGCGTGCTGCCTTGATGCCCTCGGCAGCCTGAGGAGTAGGCTGTGTATAGGTAGCCTGGGCCAGAAAATAGGCCACGATCTTCTGATAGGGCACAGTTTTTTTGCGAATGGGATAATGAATACGCTGTACCAGTGGCCCGATTGTACAGCGTATTCCAGTTTCTTCAGCGATCTCACGTACAGCGGCAACTTCCTCAGTTTCGCCTGCTTCCAGATGACCCTTGGGCAATGTCCAGCGGCCATATTTATCATAAATCAGCAGAACTAGCCTGTTACCGTCGTCGGTATGACTGACGACCACACCACCCGCAGCAGCACGTGTTTGTATCATCACAAACCAAATAATGTGCGAATAGCACTTTCCAGATCGTACACCAGTTCACTCAACGGACTAGACTGACCCAACGCGGTGATTTGCGTTAACTGGCCGGTTGTCAGCAAGATACCCATCACAATTAAGAGTATGCCACTCAGGATACTGGTTGTATGCAGATAGAGCGTCCATGGCCCGATATGCACCTCATAACCACGCCCGCGCATGATTTGCCAGAAACGTGACCCGCTGCCCATGCGACTAAAGAAGGTAGCGATAATAATCAAGGGTAGCCCCAGGCCCATAGCATAGATAAAAGACAAAATAGCCCCTTGCAGAATCGCCAGGCCCTGTGAAGCCAGCAGGGTCAACAACGCCCCCAGAATTGGCCCGACACATGCCGTCCAGCCCAGAGCAAAAGTAGCGCCATAGAAATACGAGCCAGCCACACTCGCCGAGTGGTTCATCTGCATCTGTGGGCCAGCAAAGCCCTTGCCCAGCAGGCTCATAATCCCAAACCCGATTACGATCAACCCACCCCAGAACGTCAATGTCTTTGGATCAGGCAAGAAAGCACTGGTAGCCGTAACGCCTGCGCCAAGGAATGTCATTGTGGTAGCCAGGCCCAGAAAGAAAGCCACGGTCATCATCACAATATTCTGGCGATTCGCCTGGCACGTAAAAGCAAAGTAGGCTGGCAAGATCGGCAAGGTACAGGGTGAGAGGAAACTCAAGATGCCAGCCAGAAAAGCCGGTAGCGCCAGGATGAGCATACTCGCCCCACCGGTAGAAGCCGTCACGGCAATATTGCCTGTGTTAATACTCAAAACAGTAATAATCAGCAACACAATCGCAACTCCCCCACCGATCAACAGAAGCCGATGCTGCTGGGGATGTTGCTCTTGCGTCGTTTGCTGGACAGATTGTGAAGACATGCCCGATACTCCGATTTGCTATTGAATAGGTAGAATAGCGCTCTTACTGGCCGGATTGTTGCCGCAGTTTGCCTACCGGGAAAACTTTGCCCTTGTGGCGCAGGGTAGCCAGTTCATCATCTGTCGCCGGGCGTTCGCCCATAAAATAGATCACGCTATTGGTTGTATCATACGAATAACGCTGGTGCATCCAGCGCCCCAGTTTGCTCATACGTACAACATCGACAATCCAGGTATCTATGATATCATCATAGCGTTCACCAGCCAGCCAGACCATTTCGTCAGGGTGAAAGGCCATTGCCAGGGCACGGTCACGCTTTGCAAGCATCGCCGAGCTTGTGCCTTCATTGCGTGTCATCACAGGTGGATTTTGCATTGTATTATCTCCTCTTTGAACCGGATCATGAGGGAACTATTCACCATCGGGGTACTGCTGCTTATACGTCCGGATCTAAACAGATATCGAGGCTTGCACCACGGCGTGAGAGACAGCCGTCTCCATTCACATTCTCTGTGTCTCCGTGTTTGCGGGGTAAATATTTTACCCTGATAAGGAAACGTATCGATCATGGGTATTATAGCACTCTGCAAGGCAATGCTTGCATAAGAGAGTATATTGCAGTATGCAACCAGTGTTCTGTGAGATTCTATACATGCAGCAGCGGCAGGCTACAATAGCCTGCCGCTGCTGGTGATGATAATGTAGGCACTGGATGCGATGCTATATTTTGATGAACTTATCCATAAATAGTGCGCAAAGATAACAAACAAAGATTCCGCTGAGCATGCCTGCGCCTGCCTGCCCGATAATGGAGTTGTGCGATAGCCTCTGTGTCATCAAGGTGTTTCCTTTCTGGATTAATCCTAATCCTCAGCTACGCTGTTCGACTCGTCCGAATGGTTTGCTGCATAATAGGTAAAAAGAAGTCCACCATCGGTCTGGTCTTCTGGCAGCAGCACAACTATAAGGCAGGGATGCTGCTTCGATGGTGATGACAATAATGTAAGATAACGTAATAATTCAGTTAATCTAAATAGTTACTGTAAAAGGTATCTATATCTACCAAAGGCACTACCCATTATAGCACAGGTGGATGCATTTTTCTTTGCCTTACTCATTTATGAAATGCCATTGGGCATAGCATGCTGTGCCCGTACACGTTGTCTGGCTCTGGTATAATGCCTGCGCATTCCTGGAATCCAAACAGTTAAGCGCGGAAAGCGTCGTTATTATGCCAACATTTCTGCTTCGCTATCTTCTATGTGTCTGCCTGGTATTTGCCCTCGGCTGGTTTACGCTCTTCAGCGTAGCCAGTGCTTCTGGATTACAAGCACCTGTGCCCTCGTTTGAGCCGGCTGCATGTATGTTTGATCTGCCAGCGGGTCTCGATCTGGACAGCATCAAGTGTGGCTATCTGGTGGTGCCTGAAGACTATCAGAATCCAACCGGTGCGACGATTCGCCTGGGTGTGGCGATCATCCCTAGTGATGTTGCCGATGTGGCCCCTGATCCGCTGATCCTGCTTCAGGGTGGGCCGGGTGGTTCGACTATCGATACATATGCTGAAATCCTGGCGGGCGATAATCAGATTGCCCCGAACCGCGATTTGATCCTGTTCGATCAACGCGGTACACTCTATGCCGAACCGGTGCTAAGTTGTCCGGAAGTCTTCGATCTGACCATTGAGACGCTGGATCAGGATCTGACTTATGCTGAGGGCGACCGGTTGTTTCGTGAGGCCATGCAGGCATGTCGGACACGGCTTGTTGCTGAGGGTATTGATCTGTCGGCATATGATAGCTTTCAGAATGCGGCTGATGTGGCTGCATTACGCGAGGCGCTGGGCTATGACCAGGTCAATCTCTATGGTGTTTCGTATGGGACAACTCTGGCGTTGCATACTATGCGCAATCATCCCGCAGGTATTCGTAGCGTCATTCTGGATGCTGTGTCGCCACCGAGTATGAATTTTCTGAACGATGTAGCGCGTTCGCAGGATCGTGCCTTTAGTGAGTTGTTTCAAGCTTGCGCTAACGATCTGGCCTGCAATAGCGCCTATCCGGATCTGGAAAACATATTCTTTGACCTGGTTGATCAGTTGAACGCCGCGCCAGCCTCGATTCGTATGACCGACCAGGAAACAGGTATGACCTATGATGCACTGCTTGATGGCGATGCATTGTTTGATGGCATCTTTCAGATGCTCTATTCCTCGGAAATTCTGCCAGCCCTGCCCAAAATTATCTATGATGCCCATAACGGTACATATGATGCCCTGTCCCGCATCCTGTCACTGGTTGTCCTTGACCGCTCAATGAGCTATGGCATGTATTTTTCGGTGGTGTGTGCCGAAGATGCCGATTTTGACCTGGACGACCTGAATGTTGACGGGGTGCGCCCCTTTATCGCCGAGAGTGGTCGCCTCGATGCAGAAAGTTTGTTGGACACATGTACATTATGGAATGTTGAGTCACTCGGTTCACAGGCAGACCAGCCAGTGGTTAGCGATATTCCGACGCTGGTGTTGTCGGGGAACTTTGATCCGATTACGCCGCCTGCTTATGGCCAGATAGCCGCTGACACGTTACCACAGAGTTATGTGTATACGTTCCCTAATACGGCCCATGGCGCCGCTCTGTCGGATGATTGCCCCAACCAGATTATCCGTGATTTCCTGGATGATCCAACCATTGCTCCTGATGCCGGGTGTATAACCACACTCGCACCACCTGACTTTATCACGCCTGCCGATGTGTTGCCCATGCCCATGCTGCTGCGCCTGGCCAATCTCGAGGGCAATACTGGCGTTGAGTTAATGCTGTTTGTGTCGGGCTTGCTGCTTTTGCTGTCGGCCCTGCTGATCTTCCCACTGAACTGGTTGATCCGCAAACTGCGACGACAACCGGTACAACCTCAGCCCTGGCTGGCGCGTCTGGCCCCCTGGCTGGCGGTGCTGAATGGTGTGCTGCTGCTGGTATTTACCGTGGGACTGATTGTTCTGCTGGTAGCTTCTGCCGAGAGTGCCGGGGTTGTGCTGCTCTTTGGCGTGCCCCGAAGCTGGTCGCCGCTGTTTGTTTTGCCACTGGTGTCTGGGTTGCTCACGCTGATGATGCTGGTGGCTACGGTGCAAGTATGGATGGGTGCGTATTGGTCGATCCTGCGCCGTGTTTTCTATAGCCTGGTGACCGTTGCCGCCGTGGTGTGTGTGACTCTGCTGATGTCCTGGGGCATGGTGAGAGTGTTGTGACAAGAATGGCCATCGGGGTATGGTATGCTACGTCCTTTATAAAGAATATACATATGTTTGATATATAAATATACGTAAATTTTACAATAAAGTAGTATATGATTTTATGGTATAATATGACGATAAAATAGTGGTATTCATTTGCATCACTTTTATTATTATACATGATCTCAGGCTGACTTATTTTATTGTACCATATTCCCCTGTACAGGGCTTTCAAGTGTAGGATTTTTCCGATGATGCCGGTGCCATGCTGGATACCCCACCCCCCTACCTCCTCCCCTGGAAGGGGCGATGCATTACCCACACATTGGGGCTTGCGGGGGCCGGAGGCCCCCGCAAAAAAAATTGTTTTCGGTTTGGTGGGGCGGCAAAGCCGCCCCACCAAACCGAAAACATAGAATCTCGGCGGGGCTGCGCGCCGTCGGTACCCGTAGAAGGCGGGAAGCTACCCACACTTGTACCGCATCCGGATGCGGTACAAGTGTGAGTAATGATAAGCCACAGGGGAGAGGGGGGCAGATCACAGAGGTAGGTTTTTCGATGGATGGCGTTCCAACACCATCCGTAGGGACAGGCTTCTGCCTGTCCGTGCAGACATTTTCTGCTTCAGGACGCCCTGTGGACGCGCAGAAGCGCGTCCCTACGGAAAAAACCTACCCGTGAAAGGAGGGAGGCAGGGGGAGAGGGGCCATAGCGCGTCTTGATGCGATTCACCCAAAAACCTACCCGTGTGGTATGGGGAGAGGGCGTATCGCCCTCCCAGAAAGCCATCGTCTAGGTCAGCCAGACGGTAACGTACCTACAAACCATGTCTTACCGCTATAGCCACTATCCATCGGATCGATCTGATGTAGGAACACATCCATGGCTCAATCTCAACCTGCTGCCCAGCAGATGAACGTCTTCTCAACCTTGCCCACCTGGCTACGGCGGCTCCTGCCGATTGTGCTGATGCTGATCCTCTTAAGCGCAGCCACCTGGTCAGATCGCCCGGATGGATATCTGCATATCTGGTTTCTGGATACGCCCGGCGATGCATTTCTGATCCAGACGCCGCACGGACAGTATATACTGATCGACGGTGGCAGTGATCCCTCGCAACTGGCATTGCAGCTTGGTCGGCGTTTGCCATTCTGGCGGCGCAGCCTGGATCTGGTGATCCTGTCACAGGGGAATGGTGAACGTTTGCCGGGGCAGGTAGCCGCGCTGATGCGTTATCATGTCAGGCTGGTGTTGTCACCGCCGGATTTTGCCCGTACCCCGTTATCGGCAGCCCGGGCTGATCCAGCACAATCCAGGCCTGGCTTCGAGGGGGAATGGCAGCGTCTGGTGCGAACTGCGTCCACTCCAGTGCATGCGCCTGAGCACGACGAACGGCTGGTACTCGATGGCGTCGTGCTGACGCTGCTGCCCGTGAACGCCGATGGTGCGCCAGGCCTGCTGCTGCGGCTGGACTATGGCAGCACCTGTGTGGTATTTAATGGCGTAGGTGGTGATCTTGATGCGGCAAACCGATTGATCGCTGGTGCGCCACTTACGCTGCTGGCCTATCCCTGGCAGCGCGAGATGGATTACACAACCTGGCAACCCCAGGCGATTGTCTTTACCACGGCCTACCAGGCTGATGAGCCAGCCCTGCATACCTATTATGAACGTGCAGTGCATGGCGCAAAACTCTATCATCAAGACCTTGATGGTACAGTTGAGCTGTTGAGCAATGGCCGCCAGGCCCGGATACTCGTACACCGCTGATGGAAACATTATGACATCGACCCTGTTTCTGATTGCCCTGGCCGGTGCGTTACTGCTGACCGTGCTGGGGGCCATATTCTGGCGAAAAATCTACCGCGACGATCCGCACAATAGCGTTCGGCGCGTGTTTAAGAATAGTGCCATACCCTTTCTCATGCGCATGATTGTGCGCGGACTGGACATGGCCTTTTTTATCATTCTGATCCGTACCCTCCCCGGGGCCGATATTGGCCCCTATGTCCTGGCGGTGATCCTGGTGGGGCAGTATCTTGGCACATTCACCGAGTTTGGCCTGGGTGTTTTGCTCACACGCGAAGTTGCCCAGGATGCCGCAGCGGCACCCCGACTCTTTGGCGTGACCCTGAGCCTGCGCTGGTTGCTGGTGCTGGTAGCGGCGGTACCAGCGGCTCTGCTGCTGATAGGTTCGTACCAGTGGCTGCACCATATCGGCATCGGCGAGGCAATCACGCCTACTGGCCAACAGGCGATCTGGGTGTTATTGTTAACCTTGATTCCGGGGGCCTATTCCGGGGCCGTAACGGCACTCTACAATGCCGCCGAGCGTATGGAGGTTCCCGCGCTGATTGAGGTGGTTACGGCTGTGTTGGGGGTGATCGCTCGTGTAACGGCGTTGTGGCTGGGGCTAGGCATCCTGGGTGTGTCCTGGGCGGCCGTGATTGTGACAACAATCACAGCTCTGATCTATCTCTTCCTGCAGATACGTGACTTTTTCCGCCCGGTGTTGCGCTGGGACTGGCCGCTGATGCAGGGTCTGGCGCTGATGGCTTTCCCACTGATGCTAAATAACTTGCTCAACGCTGTGTTCTTTCGCTTTGATACATTTATGATCAAGGCTTTCGGCGGTGGTCAGGGCGATCTGCTGGTGACGCAGTATGATATTGCCTATAAGGTTATCAGTATTGCCATGATTCTGCCGCCCGTGGTGACATTTGCGGTCTTTCCGATGCTGGCACGCCGGGCAACCGGGGAACGGGTAGGCATGGCCCAGGCCCAGAATCGCACCTTGCAGATCTTGCTCTGGCTGGCTTTTCCGCTGGCGATGGGCATGACCATCCTGGCGACTGGTCTGGTATTGTTGATTAACGGCCCGGAGCAAGCTGTTCAGTATTTGCCTGTCTCGGCAATTGTGCTGATGATCCTGGCCTGGTTTTTGCCGCTGTCGTTTGTGAATGGCTTGCTCCAGTATGTGTTGATTGCGATCAACCGTCAGGGCGCGATCACACGGGCGTTTGTGATCGCGGCTGGCTTTAACCTGGCGGCTAACCTGATCGCCATGCCCGTAGCGACCTATGCGCTAAACGCACCCCACCTGGGCCTGTATGCTGCCAGCGTGATTACGATCCTCACCGAGATCGTCCTGCTGGCAGTATTTCTGCCCTTGCTACGCCACGAGGCACTCATGCCGCCGCTGCTACGGCTGGCCTGGCGTCCGGCGCTGGCCGCTCTGCTGATGGGTGTGCTTATGCAAGCTGCTTTATGGCTACCGGGTGCGTGGGGCTGGATTGTAGCTGTGGTGCTGGCCCTACCGGCCTATGTCGGGGCGCTCTGGTGGCTGGGCGCGTTCGGGGCCGAAGAACGCGCCCTGGCCCAACGTATCCTGGGGCGGGCGTGATCGAAAAGCTATGATTCCTCCGTGCCTCTGTGTCTCTGTGGTGACTATCTTACTCCTTCACGCCGCCATAAATATCTCGTGGCGTTGATGCGCCGCAATATTCAGGTCTGTCCAGGCATACATCAATCGTTCGCCGTTGTTGCGCATCCAGTTTGCCAGCCAGCGGCCCTGCGCCAGTACCTCTACCTGATCTTCGGGAGGGCGTTCCAGCGACGATGCCACCCAGATCAACTCACCCTGAAGCCAGATCAGTTCTACCAGGGTAGGTAGCAGCGCAACTTCACCCGGATCCAGCGGCGAGACATTCATATAGCCTTCAAGCAAACGGGCGGCGCGTTCCTCACTCAGCGGGCCGGCAAACACGCCCCGGTGCAGATGATCGGCCGTGCCTAGCGTCGAGGCAAAGCTGACCAGGGCGTCGGCCAGGTCGACCAACCGGGCATCCCAGGCAATCTGGTCGTAGTCGAGCAGCGCCACTACCTTATCACCTACAAAGCGTAAGTTATCGCTATGCATATCACCGTGGATAATGCAATAAGGCAACTGGGTATAGCGTGACATATCTGCACGCAGATGGGCTGCACGTGTGTCGTACCATGTCAGGGTTGCCCAGAGATCGCCCATTACATCCGCTTCCATCAGTCGTTCAGTCAGCCCCATAATGCGATCAGTACTGTAACGGGGCTGTGCTTCGTCGGGACGGGGCGTAAATTCTCGAACCGTATAATGATAGCGTGCCAGCGTTGCCCCGATACCGGCCAGTTGTTGCGCATGGTATGGATCATAGTCATGCCCGGCGACAAACGCCTGGATCTCAAACACGCGCCCGCTGTGTTTTACAAACGTATTGCCATCGTGTGTACATACCAGCCGGGGTACGGCAAAGCCCTGCTCATACAGCCATGTCATCAGGGCATGCCGATACCGATGACTCTCATCGCTCCAGTGCTGCCGGTTGTAGCGTACAACAAAGCGCCCACCCGTTGTCTGAATAATAACGGTTTCATTCATATTACCCTGGTGAACCGGGGCCACCTGCTGCAGCTCACCAAGATCATAGAATGTGAGGAGGTGTTCGATGTATGTCCTGGTTAGCATAGTACCCTTTCCTATGTAAAAGACCATGTGTTAAATTTCACAAGCCGATCGCTTGCTGTCACAGGGTACAGGAGTGGGTTACAGGTGGGTTCAGGTCTTGCATTTTTAGATAACTGATCTACATCAAATCAGACTTTTGGTACAAATGAGAGTGATTTTTAGCCGGACATATGGACGGAGCATGGTACAATAGCAACCTCTTACACGGCGGTGTAACTACAGTTGATATATATAATGTTATACTTTAACAGATTCCCACTGTCGGAGGAATAGATTAAGGATGGAACAGCCAACCATGAAAGAAGTGGTATCAAACGACAGGCTGATAACCGGGTTATCAGAGCATAACGATCAAGACATCGACCGACTCTGCACCAATGCAATGCGCGGATTGGCGATGGACGCGATCCAGCAGGCCAACAGCGGTCATCCTGGCATGCCTCTGGGCATAGCAGATACTGCATATGTTCTCTGGACGCGCTTCATGAAGCATAATCCTTCTGATCCAGACTGGGCCAACCGCGACCGTTTTGTGCTTTCGGCGGGTCACGGCTCGATGTTGTTATACAGCCTGTTGCATCTTTCAGGCTATGATCTGTCCCTCGACGATATTAAGCAGTTCCGGCAGTGGGGCAGCAAGACAGCCGGGCATCCTGAGTATCGCCGGACGCCGGGTGTAGAGACAACCACCGGACCATTGGGGCAGGGGGTGGCCAATGCGGTGGGTATGGCGCTGGCCGAACGCTATATGGCAACGATGTTTAATCGCCCCAATTACCCGATTGTGGATCACTTTACCTATGTTGTGTGTAGCGACGGTGATCTGATGGAGGGCATTTCGTATGAAGCAGCTAGCCTGGCCGGTCATCTCCAGCTTGGCAAGCTGATCTGCCTTTATGATAGCAATGGAATCTCAATTGATGGTTCAACTGACCTGACCTTCACCGAGAATACCAGCCAGCGCTTTCTGGCCCATGGCTGGCACGTGCAGGAGATTGACGGTCATGCAATGGCCGAGGTTGAGCGGGCGCTAGAACAGGCGCGGGCCGATACGACCCGCCCCAGTTTAATTATTTGTCGTACCCATATTGGGTATGGCAGTCCCAACCGGCAGGATAGTGCCAAATCGCATGGTGAGGCTCTGGGTGTGGAAGAAGTACGCCTGACCAAACAGGCGCTTGGTTGGCCTGAAGAGCCGCTGTTTTATGTACCTGACGAGGTGTATGCGTCTATGCGCCAGGTTATTACCACAGGTACACAGCAGCAGCGCGACTGGGACGATCTGATGGGGCGCTACCGCGAGAGCTATCCTGATCTGGCTGTTCTGTGGGATCACGTGCAGGCAGGTGATCTGCCTGATAACTGGGACACAGCGCTGCCGACATTTGAAGATAGTATGGGCGCTGCTGCAACGCGCTCGGTGTCTGGCCAGATTATTAATGCGCTGGCACCGCTGCTGCCAACCCTGATAGGTGGATCGGCTGATCTGACCGGCTCAAATAATACTGAGATCAAGGGAACCGACGCACTTCAGGGCGACAATTTTGCTGGCCGCAATATCTTCTTTGGCGTGCGCGAGCATGCGATGGGGGCGATCCTGAATGGTATGGCCTTGCATGGCGGGATGCTGCCCTACTGCGGTACCTTCCTGATCTTTAGTGACTATATGCGCCCGGCTATGCGCCTGGCCGCCATGATGGGCCTGCAGGTCATTTATGTCTTTACGCACGATAGTATCGGGTTGGGCGAAGATGGCCCGACGCATCAGCCAATTGAACAACTGGCAACGCTGCGGGCTGTGCCCAATCTGCACGTTATTCGCCCTGCTGATGCCTATGAAACAGCTATAGCCTGGCGGGCTGCCCTGGAGCATCGTGATGGGCCTACTGCGCTGATTCTAACGCGCCAGAAGGTGCCGATGTTGAAACGAGGCGTGTTAAACGGTCAGAGTCATGGCCCGCTGGCGGCGGCTTCTGGTGCGCTGCGTGGCGGGTATGTGCTCTATTCGCCTCCGAAGCCGGATGTGCTGCTGCTTGCCAGTGGCTCCGAGGTATCGCTGGCGCTGGAGGCTACACGCCTGCTGGCCGAACGCAATATAGCTGCTCGTGTGGTTAGTATGCCTTGCTGGGAGCTGTTTGAGCAGCAGGATCAGGTCTACCGTGAGAGTGTGTTGCCACCTGGTCTGACGGCGCGGGTTGCAATTGAAGCCGGGTTAACCTTTGGCTGGGAACGTTATACTGGCTCGCGTGGTGTAGCGATTGGCATCGATCACTTTGGCGCTTCAGCCCCGTACCAGGATCTCTACAAACAGTTCGGGTTGACTGCCGAACAGATTGTAAAGGTGGCTATGCAACTGGTTACGGCATAGGATACGGGCGAAGCGTCTTCAATGTTGATGCTCAAACCAGGTGTTTGATCGAACGAAAGACCTGTTTCGCCTGCGGCAGCGTGGAATGTTTTAATCTTTTTTCAAAAAATGTTACCGGAGGTAACATTTTTTGAAAAATAAAGATTCTTCTTCCACTCCAATCGATGTTCTAACCCATACGTCCTGTCAATCCTACCAGACCGGTCAGGTTTATATGTCCGGGCGTAATAACGCCTTTTATATGACGCAAAGGTTTTTGTCATGGCTCAGATCAAAATTGCACCGTCGATCCTATCAGCCGATTTTACCCGCCTGGGTGAACAGGTACGTGACGCCGAGGAAGCCGGGGCCGACTGGTTGCATATCGATGTTATGGACGGTCATTTTGTGCCGAATATTACGATTGGCCCCATGATTGTTTCGGCACTGCGTCCGGTGACCAGGTTACCGCTTGATGTTCATCTGATGATAGAAAACCCTGAACGCTATCTGGAAGATTTTGCCCGAGCTGGCGCCGATGTGATTACGGTACATGTCGAAACCAGTCCGCATTTGCATAGCACGATCCATGCGATCAAGGATCTAGGATTGAAAGCCGGGGTAACGCTTAATCCGGCCGCGCCGCTCTCACGGCTCGAAGAGATTCTGCCCTATGTTGATCTGGTACTGATTATGTCGGTCAATCCTGGTTTTGGCGGGCAGTCGTATATTCCAACCAGTACCGCCAAAATCAGGCGCCTGCGGACGATGCTCGACGAGATTGAATCACTGGCGGATCTGCAAGTGGATGGTGGGATCAAGGCCGAGAATGCGGGCGAGGCAGTGGCAGCCGGAGCGAGTGTTCTGGTGGCAGGTTCGGCGGTTTTTAATAACAAGGCGAGCGTCGCAGCCAATATTGCGCGTATTCGTGAGGGTATCGCGTCACGTTGAATGGTAGGGACGCGCAGAAGCGCGTCCCTACGCTCTGTCACCCTGTAACGCTGCGGCAAACACCTGCGTTAACGGTACACCATGGGCGCGCGACAGAGCGGCGCAGTCTTCATACTCTGGCGCACTGGAAACAACTGTGCCATCCAGGATTTTCTGCTTGATACGTACGCTGCCCCATGGTGTTGTCACCTGTCTGATTGATCGGGCAGCAACCAGGCGTTGCATATGTTCCCAGCGTACTCCCAGGGTCGGCATTTCGCGCAAAATTAAGTGTGCCAGCATCTCAACATCGGCAGGGCGGGCCAGGCAGGCCAGTTGCAGGCCAGGTCGCCCTTTTTTCATCACCAGGGGCACCGCCCAGGCATCCAGACCTCCAGCCGCCAGCAATTGCTCAATCACATAGGCCACTACCTCGCCGGTGGTATCGTCTACATTGCAGCGTAGTTCGGTGACAGCCTCGTGCATGGCCGCTTGCGGCGGAATAAAGGAAGATGACGTACTCTCTTCGCGTACACCGCTCTGCTTGCTGCCCCCCGCGCCATTATCTGCATCCACAGTTGTTCCGATCCAGACGCGCAAGCCGTTTAGTCGTTCATATTCTTTCTGACCAAAACCATAGCCCACCCGTTGCACACGCATAGCTGGTTGTTCAAAGCAGGCCAGTTCGGCCAGCAGTGCCGCTGCGGTGGGCGTCAGCAACTCACCCTGGGTGGGGCCGGGCAGGGTTGGCGCACCGACTTCGGCCAGCAGCGCCAGTGTGGCTGGCGGTGGCACCGGCAGGTATCCATGCGCCATAGCAATCCACCCCCGGCCCACGGGTAGTGCCGAGGCATACACGCGCTCTATGCCCAGCAACTCTAACCCGGCACACACACCAACCAGATCCACAATGCTATCTACCGCACCGACTTCATGGAAGTGAACCGTTTCAACCGGCATCGCATGCACAGACGCCTCAACCCGTGCCAGCCGGGCAAACGTTCCGATAGCCCAGGCACGTGTTTTGTCTGGCAAGGCACTGTTTTCCAGCATATGTCGAATATCAGTCCAGGTACGCGTTGGCTGTGGTTCGTGTACAATCACACGCAGACGACTGCCGCCAACATGGTGGCTTACGCAACGCTGATGCTCGATGCTATAGCCTGATATGGGGATAGTCGCCAGGACTTGCTCTAATGCCGAACGTTCCAACCCGGCGTCGAGCAGGCTGGCCAATAGCATGTCTCCAGCCGCGCCGTGAAAACAATCGAAATAGGCGATTTTCATAATGTAGAAAGAGCCTCTAGCTTTGATTTGTTGATCGAGCAGCAGCAGCGCGATTTGCAATCCGTGCCGCCATTGCTCCCGCGCCAATACCATTATCGATATTCACCACTGCCAACCCGGGCGAACAAGTCTGAAGCATCGTCATTAATGCCGCCAGGCCGCCGCCGCCGAGACCATAGCCAACCGACGTGGGTAAGCCAATCACCGGAATGTCGATCAGACCTGCCACTACCGAAGGCAGAGCGCCATCCATGCCAGCGGCTACAATCAGGGCATCGACCGGATCATTCACCGTCATTGCTGTAAGTGGTTCACGCAGGCGATGCAACCCGGCTACACCTACATCATAAGCTGTCAACACCGTACATCCTACCTCGCGACAGAGCAAAGCTGCCTCTTCGGCAATCGGAATATCTGCCGTGCCAGCGGTGAGAATGCCAACCCGACCTCCTGTAGCCACAATCTGGCTGTGTGGCCCACGTACAACCGCCGTAGAACCGTTGGCCCCCGGCTCGACCAGATTAGGAAAACGGGTGTGTAAGGCAACCATTAACTCAGGCGAGACACGGCTAAGCATAGCACGCCCCTCATGCTCTAGCAGGGTGGCGGCAATTTCCAGGCAGTGCGGAATGGTCTTACGCTCAGCCAGAATAATCTCCGGGATGCCTGTACGTGTGGCACGTTCTGGATCAGAGCGTGCGATCTGCGTAAGGGCCAGCAGTTGATCAAGATGGTGCATAGCGTTCATACCATTTTGTATTTATAAATGCAAACTCTCATTCATGCTGCCGCTACGAAAGCCAGCCAGATCCAGCGTGATATACGTAAAACCGATGCTACGCAAGTGGTTCGTGATCCGCTCACGAATATCCGGGCGAGCCACATACGCGATATCGTCAGGTTCTACTTCCAGGCGGGCCACCGGGCCATGATGGCGCACCCGCACTTGCCGCAGGCCAATCTCGTGTTTGAGAAAGGCCTCGGCCCGGCATACCTGATCAAGTGCCTCAACCGTTACCTGGCTGCCATAGGGAATACGCGAAGCCAGGCAGGCCATCGCGGGCTTGTTGTGGGTTGGCAATCCTCGGCGTTCTGACAATGCACGAATATCCGCCTTACCCATGCCAGCTTCTAGCAGCGGGGCACGCACGCCATGCTGCTGGGCGGCGCGCATGCCAGGCCGATGATCGCCCACATCGTCGGCAGTGGCTCCATAAACCACAACGGCCAGATGTGCGGCCTGCGCCAACGGTTGGATCGTCGTAAATAGCTCATTTTTGCAGTGAAAACAACGGCTGGCATCATTACGCACATACTCGGGGTTAGCCAGTTCGTTGGTAGTGACAACGTCCAGCAGCACACCAATGTGCGCAGCCAGCGCCTGCGCCTCGGCCAGTTCTGCGTCTGGCAGGCTGGCCGAGTGCGCCATAAAAGCACGCACATGTTGTGGCCCAAGGGCATCATAGCAGGCAGCCAGCAGATACGTACTATCGACACCGGCTGAAAACGCTACCGCCACCGAGCCAAGGTCGCGGATAATCTCATACAGACGTGATTCTTTAGCTGCCAGATTCATCGTGGAGAAACTTCCTTACCGTATCACAAAAGAAATCTGTCTCTTGCCAGGCCAGAATATGCCCGGCTTCGTCTTTATAGATCAACCAGGCCTGGGGAATAGCATCAGCTACCGCTCGACAATGCCGTTCTGGGCAGAACGGATCACGCCCGCCCTGAAAGATCAGCGTCGGCACCCGAATGCGCTCCAGACATGGTATCACATCCTGACCGCTGGCTTCCAGTTGTTGCATAGCTGACAGCAAACCATCGCGCAGCAGCGGCCAGCGATCATCGCCATGCTGGGCACGCATATACCGATCCCATGCTGCAGTCATGGTAGCATACCGATGACGATGAGCATTTAGTGTTTCGGGGCTGATCTGGATAAATACCCCATCCAGGATGAGGGCAGCAATATGATAGGGCTGCTCGCAGTAGGCATTTAGCGCCGAGATGCCGCCAGCACTCATGCCAAAAACCGGCACGGTATCTTCAGGAAACAGCGTAGCCAGCAGATCAGCCAGTGCCTGACCCTGCACCGTAAAATACTCTGTGGTAAACAGGCCATCGGGCATAGCTGAATGACCATGGCCAAGCAGATCTACACTATAGACCTGATATGTGTCGGCGAAGCGTTGGGCCAGGCGCTCCTGGCTCTCGGCGGTCATGGTATTGCCATGCAGCAATACCAGCGGCGAACCGCTGCCGACAGTTCGATACGCCATTGCGCCGTGGCGCGTGTTTATCAAGTTCATAGGTTTTATTTCTGTTAGACATGGTTTCAGGATGACCACTTGTACGGTACATATCATAGACAGATTGGTGACGTGAATCACCCCACCCCCTGGCCCTCTCACGGGTAAGTTTTTTGATGGATGGCGTTCCAATGGGATCCGTAGGGACAGGCTTCTGCCTGTCCGTGGGGACGTGTTCCGCATCAGGACGCCCGGCGGACGCGCTTCTGCGCGTCCCTACGGAAAAAACCTACCCGTGAGAGACCCCCTGGCCCCCGCCCCTGCACGGGGCGGGGGAACCGGACGGGGGGCGTCCTGGCGGCACACGCTCTGCGTGTGCCGCCAGGACGCCCCATCTCCCCCTTCTCCCTGAGGGCTATACAGTACCCACACATCGGGGGCGCGGGGGCCGGAGGCCCCCGCAAAAAAATTGTTTTCGGTTTGTTTTGGCGGCAAAGCCGCCAAAACAAACCGAAAACAATATGATCTCGGCGGGGCGCAGCCCCGCCCGCCCGCCGGCGAGACGGCACGCCATATGCTGTACCGCATCCTGATGCGATACAGGTGTGGGTAATGCATAGCCCTGAGGGAGAGGGGGCAGGGGGTGAGGGCTATTGTTCACCAGAAAGCGAGAGTACAGGTCAGCCAGACTGTAAAGTATCCACGAACCATGTCCCAACGTGTACACATACATATCTATGAACCATTCTACGGCTTACAGGTTGCGATCACGCTCCACCAAAATAGCGCAGTGCCAGACGCAAGCGATCCTCCAGATCGACCGAGGCATCGACGGGCAGGGCGGCAATTGCTGCGCTGGCCTCGGAGCTACTATACCCCAGATTGACCAGCGCATCGGCCAGTTCGTTATTGACCGACAGCAACGCCGCAGGTGCTGCGGGCAACGCCGACGGCAAGCCGGTCAGGTCTAACTTTTCCTTGAGTTCCAACACCAGCCGTTCTGCTGTCTTCTTGCCGATGCCAGGCACGTGCGCCAGTCGGGTCGTATCCTTACCAGCCACAGCTACGCGCAACTCATCGGGCGTAAGTGACGAGAGCAGACTGAGCGCCACCCGTGGCCCAATGCCGGTGACACCGAGCATAATCTCAAACAGCGCACGCTGTTCGACGGTTTGAAACCCGTAGAGCAACAGGGCATCCTCGCGGACAACCATATATGTCTGTAGGTAGACCTCATCGCCAGGAACGCCCAGATTCTCCAGCACCGGACGGGGTGCATAGACCAGATAGCCGACCCCGCCGGTTTCGAGTACCAGGCGGTCGGCGGCGATAGAACGTAAAATACCTCGTAGGGAAGCGATCATAAAGGTTTATGTAATATGTGATGCCTGAAACTATACCTAACAACTTTTTATGTTTCAGCTTCTACTTTTGCTATTTTGCCCTGGGCACTATGCGCTTTAAAACGCTCAACCAGTTCCTGCGCCTCTGCTTCACAACCAACCGGTACTGGCACAGCCAGGGACTGGCTTACAATACGCCGGTCGGCTGTATGCAGGCGTGTCTCAAACAACAACAGTAAGGCATCGCCAGCCTGCTGCATCTGCACACTGATCAGGGCATGATGCCTATCATTCAACGCGACATACCGGTCAGGCAGATAGATCCCCGCTGGCCCGATATAGACATCTACCGGATTGGGGGACGGTGGTATGCTGGCCTGCCGATAGCGGTTCACTGCCGCCAGCAGACTTAGAATCAGTACAACACTCCCCATAATCAAGCCAATCTGAATAGCCTGATCGGTTGGATTGCGCAGCGCACCAATAAAATAACCAGCCGCCCCCGCAATGCCTGTGTAGAGGACAACATTCCCGGCCTGGGCAAGCAGCGTTGTTTCTTCAGCAGGCTGGTGTGTATGTGATCCACGCTGCTGCCAGACATCTGCCATGTAATGCCAGTGAACCCAGTATTCGCCCTGTACTAGCCGCCGCACCTGCGGAGCCGTATGGCGATGCTGAATAATCATGCTAAGCAACAGAGCCAGAGCCACAGAGATCAGCGTTATCGCCGGGATAATCGCCACCGACAGGCTGGCCCCGGCAAACAGCAACATCCGTGATAGCACCAGCATACATCCAATGAAAATCATATCGCCGATAATAAAGCGGCGCAGGCGTTTGTGCATCCTAGCTTCGCATCCAGTTCAGGCAGCACCTGATCAACTCATGCATATGGGTGGGGTGAGTATTTTGCATAGTCTTCAGTTCATCTGATAGCGATATGTCTGACTTTACCGAGTTTGATCAGTATAACACAACCACTACGGATACATTACCATGGAGTACGCAAGTGCGTAAGCTATGCTTGCGCCGTTCTTTGTAGGTGAGCTGCCCCGTTGCTTGCGTCAGCCGAGCGCCGCTAGTCATACACACCCGCCTGTGGGCGGCGGCAGAAGCTCGGGCGAATCGCCATGGTAGACCACATAGACATATCCTGACTGCGCGATCTATAATTGCTTCAGAACAACGTCTATCCTGAAAAGGTTGTTTTTTATGGATCGTTTGCGCATGCCTCTGTTTGTACTCGCCTTACTTTTAATTGCCTTTGCCGTGCTGATTGAAATTGGCTCGGCTGCGGTGCTGCAAAGTCCGGGTGGGCAACTTTCACCTGCAGATGTGAGTCGGGTAGACGACGAGCTTGATTTTGCTGATGTTGACCTGGATCAGATTGAGCAAAGCGATCAACCAGGTCTGGCAATCCAGTATCTTGCCCTGGTGGATAGCATTGTGCTCTTCACTGTCGGGTTGATGGGTATAAGCCTGCTGGTGCCTCATCGCGTTCACGGGCGCATCCAGGGTCTTGCCACGTTGATTTTCGCACTTATTCTGTTGCTCTTGAGTATCGCGCTGTTGTTTGTGGCATTGGGACTTGTGCTGCTGATGGTTTCGCTGTTTCTGGCGGTGCCGTTTGGCACGATTACCTATCTGGCGGCCTATGGCTTTTTCGACCGGAGTGGCGCAAGCGTAGTACTGTCCTTTCTGATGATGCTCAAGCTAGGTTTTGCGATTTGCCTGGTGCTGGCACATCAGCGTTTTCTGCAAAATACCGGCCTGATCTTGCTTATACTGACGTCGCTGCTGGCAAATGTGATTGTGAGCCTGCTGCACGGCCTGGTGCCGATTATTCTGGTTAGTATTACTGATGGCATTGCTGCGATTATCGTGGCCATTCTGGCGGCAATCTGGTCGATTGTACTGCTGATCGGATCGCTCATTGCTGTAATCAAGGCAGTGCGGATAGATCGCTCGTTGACCTAGGAGCGGGGCGAACATGATCTAGCCACAGCGGCAGAGAGGACACAGAGATATACTGTGTTCTCCCTGCCGCTATCTGCTCACAAGATACCACTGATTTATTCTCGTTCAACGGCTTGCTACGCATATCGGTTCGTCGTGTGTCCCAAAACCATGTCGCGTGCGTCCTGAGCTGATAGGTGACGCTGTCACAGCCACGCTCCCGTCTGGCAAAAAACATACCCTCGCGATGCCTCTATCTGTGGGGTAAACGTATTTCTCATCTATGCAGAATTTTACCCTGTCATTTAGTCTTATAAAGAGATCAAGTAGAGGTTGGACACACTTTGGACTGCGGGAGCCATGCTCCCGCATGTGCGGCAGCACGGCTGTATTGTTTCCCTCCATCGTGAGTCGGTTTACCATGATCGTGAACGCTCATTTCGCCTCGTCACTGTGCGGTAATGCTCACATTCACGATGTCGGGAAATATATTCACGATGTCCGGAAACAGTACACGACTGCCGCACTCCAAAAAGCGTTTGTCTCATGTCTATCTGATCTTTCTATTAGACATGGTTCACGGTTCCTTACCCCCGGCCCCCTCTCCCTCAGGGAGAGGGGGCCAGGAGGTCTTCGCAGGGGTAGGGTTTTTTCCGTAGGGGCAGGCACGGGGGCCTGCCCCAGGGTGTCCTGATGCCGGAAACGCTGTTCGGGGCAACCACGGGGGGTTGCCCCTACCGATCCCATTGGCATGCGGTCGGGCCAAAAAACCTACCCGTGTGAGGGCCAGGGGGTGGGGTGATTCAAGCAACCAATCCGTCTGTGAATTGTACCGTACAAGTGGTCATCCTGAAACCATGTCTTACTGTTCAACCACGCACACATTGTTGCCCAGCGATGGTTCGCCGGGGCAGGTGCTATCGGTAGCGGACAGGCAGGTAATCGTCAGGCTGGCAAATTCGTCCGCGTCGCCTTCGTACACATCAACGTCAATTGTCTGATTACACCTGCGCCGCTGTGTCCCGCCAGCTACGCCTGGCTGTGTCAGCCGAAATGCCACGTCTGCGCCCTGTACGACACGCAGCGGTAGCGTGCGCACCGGGGCACTCGTGGCGGCGATGCGATAGGAACACGACTGCCCGATGGGTATTACAAGCAGGTCGCCCTGAGGGGGCGGGCACTGTGCTGCTGGCGATTGCGCTGACAGGTCGTCTACGGTTAGCTCTGGTGCAGGCAGCAGGTTGCTCATGCCCTTGATCCAGCCTACATCGGTGTCGATCGTATCGTCGTTCGCACTGCCAGCCCCCAGGCCCACGCCGAGTACAAAAAACAGCACCAGCAACACCAGCAGCGCCACAAAGAGTTTCATGCCCATGTGCTATCACTCCAGAGGAGTAAAAATCAGGTTGTCGATGGCAAACACTCTGCCGCCGGATGGCTCATCAAAAATCACAGATGTGATTGGCTGATCCACAGAAGCAGTGGCCTGAATAGTGCCTCGACTACGCGCAGAACCAGGAAAGCCACACGTGCCATCGGGGCTGCCAGTAGCCGTAACCGTTCCCAGTTCTTCTGTGCCAGAAAACAGGCGCATGCGAAAGTTAGCCGGGCCTTGAAACTCGGCACTTACGGCAACCACTGGCGGATCGAAGGTCGCCCGAATCGGAAACCCCGACACACCGACGCTTGAACCACGTCCGGTTGCCAGTACACGATCCTGGGTACTCTTTGATTCGACGCATGCTGATGTGCTGCCGTTTGTCACAATGCCTACGACTTCATCGCCAAAGGTTGATGCCGTTGTTGTGAGCCGGACGCCCAGGCTGGCAAAGAGATCTTCAGCAATAACCCCGGTATCTTCACTAAAATTCAGGCGTACTGGCTCATCCGGGGGAGGGAGTGTGGGCGTGATACTCGGCGCAATTGTTGGCGTGACACTTGGATTCACCGTTGGTGTTTCGGTCACAGTCGCAACCGGCCCGTTTCCGCCATCGCGCCCCCAGATCAGATACGCGGCCAGACCGCCGCCAATCAGCAGGACGCCAGCAACCACGGCAATGATCCACCAGGGAAACGGTGGTGGTGGCGGTTTTTCAGAGGCGGGCACTTCCACGCGCACGGTCGGCCCACGCGTATACTGCTCGTCCGGGTTCTCTACGCCGACCATATCGAGATGGAAGGTATAGTTGCCTGGCTGTGCATCAGCCGGTACAGCCACCTGAACATTGTACTGATGGGTCTCATCGGGACTAAAATCACGTTCGACATCGCCGCCAAGCTTGAACCAGCCGGCGGTGGCCGGGTCGGTTGGGGTAAGCTGGGCGCGGCCCTCAAGCTGGCGGCCAGACGTATTGGAAACGGTAAAAACCGCCTCGCCCTGACGTGAACTGGAAAGCTGGACTGTTGTGCTGGCTGCTGTAATTGCAAATGGACTGGCCATAAAGACCTCCTCTTACAGGGTGGAGAAAACGAAACCGATGCCAGCATGGGTGGGATTAATCAAACTATAGCAGATGCATATCGCCAGGTCAAACATGCGTTTACGGGAAACTATTCACCACGGAGACACGGAGGATCTCTTGTTGTCCATGCCGTTGCTGGCTGGGGATCGTGGCGCACGTGAAGGCGAACGTTGGGCGGCTTACCCCTTTCCTCTATCTTGATACCGACAAGATGGTATGATAAATTATCATACTAAATGTACCGCATATTGCCACGAGGTGACCTATGGCAGCCACAAAAGTTGCGATTACCATCGATAGTTCCCTCCTTGCTGAGCTTGATCGATTAGTTGCCCAACAGGTGTTTCCTAATCGGAGTAAAGCTATTCAAGAAGCGCTGGCGGATAAGTTAACACGGATGCGCCGACGCCGGCTCGCGCAGGAAAGTGCAAAACTGTCGATTGAGCAGGAACAAGCGTTCGCTGAGGAAGGCATGCAGCAGGATATGGAGCAATGGCCAGACTATTAAGAGGCTATATGCTATACTAGATTCAGTCCCGGTGTGGTGAGGATGTGAAGGCACACATAGATACTGCTAGATACGATCTGGAGGTAGGTAATGCCAACAGCGTTAGAATTAACGCGAGAGGAATGGCAGCCTTATATCGATGCTGCATGCCAGCGCGATGCTGTGCCAACAGCATCGCCAGATGAACAGTACGAACGCGAGTGCTTATTGGATCGCGTACGCACCACAGCAGCCCAGCTGAAAGCCTGTTGTGGGGCAAAGCGGGTCATCCTATTTGGCTCTCTTGCGCATGCTGCATGGTTTACACCAGACTCAGATATTGATCTGGCCATTGAGGGGGTGACAGCCGATCAGTTCTGGCATGCCTGGCGACTGGCAGAGGATTTGATCCCTGGTCGCTCCGTTGATCTGATTGAGATCGAGACTGCCACAGAATCGTTGCTCCAGGCTATCGAGCGCCAGGGAATTGACTTATGACGGATCGCTATCAGCGTCTGAGTGAACGGATAAAATAATGTTGACAGCAGCATATATGCTTGCTATTGTATAATCAGAACATCCTACCCCACAAAAAACAACAATCCCGATTGCTGCGCAGGTGTTGCTCTTCCTACTTCGTGAACGCTTACCACTAACGGTGGTCTGTATGTTTGACCAGATCGATCAGCAGCTTACCCAATGGGTACACAGCGTCCTCGATTCACCGTCGCTTACCGTATCGCTTCAACCACCGGGGATCGCCACTGGTGGCCATGGGGTGAGCCTCTACTTGCAAGATATTTTGCCTGATCCGCCCGCACGTACCGCCAGACGTGCGCCGCTGCAGGTTTTGTTGCGCTATCTGGTTACTACCTGGGCCGAGGATCTACTGGCAGCGCATCGCTTGCTGGGAACCCTGTTGTTTGCGGCGATGGACGTTCCCGCGTATACAGTCGAACTGGCCCCGCAGACAGCAGATGTGTGGGTATCGTTTGGTGTGCCGCCGCAGCCAGCATTTCTGCTGCTTATTGCCGCTCGACACGAGCGGCCTGAATCGGTCGCTCCGCTAGTATCCCGTCCGCTGGTTATGCACGCTGCACCCATGGTCTCGCTGCACGGCAGAGTAGTCGGGCCAGGCGATATGCCTTTGCCGGGGGCACGGGTGGAATTACCTGCGCTCCAGCTTGCGCATTATACCGATAATCAGGGTTTTTTTCGCTTTGCCGGTGTGCCGGGTGAGCCAGCAGACAAGCTGCTGTTGATCAAGGCGAAAGGGCGTGAGCTACAGGTGACGGTCAATCATAGCCCTTCGACATCTGATGAGCCGCTGGTCATCCATTTCGAGCCGTTGGAGAAGTAGTTGGCGCGTAACCGTTCAGGTGGGGTGGTCGGGAGGGGCAACGCCCCTCCCGGAGTCTCTCTTTTCGGCCCGGTGTGGCGGCAAAGCCGCCACACCGGGCCGAAAAGAAGGTTTTGCGGGGGCCGCAGGCCCCCGCACCCCCGCTGGCGCAGGTACTGCCTGAACGGTTATGTTGGCGCAATAGGCTGGAGGGAACGTATGCCGAATTATATGACGCCGGGTGTGTATGTTGAGGAAATTGAACGCGGCCCGCGACCGATCCAGGCGGTGGGCACCAGCACTGCTGCGTTTGTCGGGCGTGCTCCAGCTACCAACGCACACGTTAACGAAGCAGTTGCGATCAATAACTGGCAGCAGTTTGTGCGTGAGTATATTCCTGACAATGGCGAGAGTACCGATCTATCGCAGGCTGTCTATGGCTTTTTTCTCAACGGCGGGCGGCGTTGCTATGTTGTGAATATCGGGACAGGTCAGTCGATTGCTGGCGGCAGCGGGCGCTCCGGGGTGGATGTGCTGGAGCAGATCGACGAGGTGGCGATTGTGGCTGCCCCGGGTTTTAGTGATGTGGCTGCGTATGATGCTCTGCTGACCCATTGTGAGAAGTTGCAGGATCGGGTTGCCATTCTGGATGCCCCGGCCCAGGTGGATACTATCGATCTGCTAACCAGGGTTGCTACAGCATCTGTTGCACCACCTCCACCAGCCGCAGAAGGCGAGGAAGAAGGCAGTACTGCGCCGCTGCGCCGTCAACCCCAGGTTCAGGGATTGCGTCCGCGCCAGTCTGACCGGGGCTATGGCGCGTTCTATTTTCCGCATATCATTGTACGCGACCCGCTTTCCGGCCAGCAGATGGCTGTGCCGCCGTCGGGGCATGTGGCGGGTGTGTGGGCACGTACCGATGCGCTGCGGGGTGTGCATAAAGCGCCGGCCAATGAGGCGCTGCGTGGGGCGCTTAATCTGACCTATCGGCTTACTCCCGATGAACAGGGCGAACTCAATCAGAATGGCGTCAACTGTATTCGCTTTTTCTTGCGTGAAGGCATTCGCATCTGGGGCGCACGCACCGTGGCTGATGGCAGTAGCGAGTGGCGCTATCTGAATGTGCGTCGCCTGTTTACCATGATCGAAGAATCCATCGCCCAGAGTACGCGCTGGATCGTCTTTGAGCCAAACGACCAGTCGCTCTGGAAATCGATCCGGCGCGATATCAGCGCCTTCCTGACGCGCCTCTGGCGCGATGGGGCACTGATGGGCAATACCCCCGAAGAGGCGTTTTTTGTCAAATGCGATGCCGAAACCAATCCGCCCGATGTGATCGATGCAGGTATGGTTGTCACCCTGATTGGGGTTGCGCCGGTCAAACCCGCCGAGTTTATCATCTTCCGCATTAGCCAGTCTGAGGGGAGTGTTGAGATCGAGTCGTAGGGAGGTAGCAGATGACAGATCCAGATATTTCTGGCGCACAACCGGGCGTCTTTACCGATCCATATCGGGCCTATAACTTTAAACTGGAAATCCAGGGCATTACCGCAGCACACTTCACCGAGTGCAGCGGGTTCGATATTCATGTGCATGCGATCAAATATCGCCAGGGCGGTGTGAACGAGGTTGTCCACCGTATCCCCGGCCCTGTTACCTATGGCGATATTGAACTGCGCTACGGGCTGACCGAATCGCGTGAATTGTGGGACTGGTTTATGAGTGCTGTGCAGGGGCGGGTTGAACGGAAGAATATTTCCATCCTGATGCTCGATAGCCGGGGTGTCGCGGAGGTGATGCGCTGGGATTGCATTAATGCCTGGCCAGCACACTGGCGTGGGGCAGCGCTGAATGCGCTGGATCACGCCCTGGCAATCGAAACGCTGACGATTGTGTTTGAAACCCTGGATCGGGCGTGAGATATGCCGGGCATGCGCACATGGCTTTTGTATGCGCTTGGTCGCCAGATGCAGCATTGGAGCGGTGTCTTGTTGCGCCGTGCCGCGGCTGCTACGGCTGCGGCTGCACAGCAACGCGTCGCAGCGAATCCGCCAGACCAGAGCGATGGCTCGCCAGTACCGCCAGCCCACTGGCAGCAGTATGTGCGTAGCAGCGGCCCGCCAGACCACTGGCTGACTCTGGTGCGCCAGCATGCGCCGCAGTTGCTCGATCCGGCTGATCCTTCAAACGAGTGGCAGATTGCCCCACCGTCTATGCCTGATCCCGTTCACAGAAGCGCAACAGAAGCTCTCGCAAAGCCGCAAAGGCGCAAAGAGTGGCGTCCCTTCAGGATCTTTGCATCCTTTCGACCGCCCCTTCGCGTACGCTCAGGGCATGGCTCAGGGCATGCTGTGCGTGAGCCAGGCCGTTCGTCTGTGAAAGGTAGTGCGGCTATGCCTACGCTGCCACCATCACAGCCGCCTGCCGATATGAGGCTACCGAGGAATGCCCAGCCTGTCGCGCAGGACGTGAACGATGAGATGCGCCTGGATCAGCAAACGAACACCAGACCACCGATTGAGCATACTCCTATCTATCATGTGTCGCTGCCGCGTAGTCACCAGCCTGCCCGCCTCGATCCGGCAGACACGCGGCAGCACGCCAGCCTGCGTCGTGTACTATCAGGTATCCCTGCGCTGCACGTACATGGCCGGGATGAACATAGCGATGTCGGGGCGACCAGCCAGTCGGCCATGCCTACCGCTGCTCAGGGGCGCACAGAAAATATGTTTGGATGGTACGCAACGCATGGGAATGGCCGGGGGGTGAGGGCCACGCCGCGTCTGGACGGGCTATCCACCTATCGTACAGAGGTTCTGTCTGCCCTTCAATCCACCATTGGGATGCTTACCGGCACGATGCGGGTGCGACATGCTAATGTTACATCAGATGACCATGCGGCTGATTCCGAACGCCAGTCAGCGCCGCCCCCTCTCACGGGTAAGGTTTTTAGGCAGGGACGTGCAGAATCGCGTCCGCAGACTGTTCTGATGCGCGAAACGTCCGCACGGACAGGCAGAAGCCTGTCCCTACCGATGGCATCTCAACGTGATGCATCCCAGACACCTGCCATGGACAGGTCTGATCTGCTTCCATCACCTGACGCCGATCACGCATTGCCCCCTCGTCAGCAGTCCGGGCAAACAGCAGCGGAACCGGATGCAGATCCCTGGCCCACACTGCCCGCTATGCACCAACCTGGCGAACCAGCCACGGATACGTTGCCAGCATCGCCGGATGCACGCTGGGTGGCTCTGCCGGATGCGCCAGTCGAACCCGCCCCGGATGCGCAGCGGATGCTGCGCGAACAGGAACGCTGCCAGCGCCTGTCCCAGGAACAGCATGGATGGCACAGGTGGTGATATATGGAACGGGTTGTCTTTCTGCTCGAAAGCACCGGTGAACGGATTAGCTGTCTGCTGAACCCGAACACCCTGATTATGCGGCGTGTGGCTGGCATACGATCACGTCAGTCGGCTGGCGGGCAGCTAACCGGCGCCGGGCTGACGGACGACCCGCTGATCTACACTGGCGGCGGACGTACCGAGCTTGAACTGGCGCTGCTGTTTGATGTCAGTCTGGCTGGCTCGTCGATCCAGACCGATGATGTGCGTGACCTGACGCGCCCACTGTGGAACCTGACCGAGAACGCGATTGCCGCAGACGGCTCGACCCAACTGTTACAGGTGCGCTTTGTCTGGGGCAAGTCGTGGAATATCCCTGGCATTGTCACAGCCGTCGCCGAGCGTCTGGAGCAGTTTGCTATGTCGGGTGCGCCGGGGCGATCCTGGCTGCGCATGCGCTTCTTGCGCGTGAGTGAGCCGATCATGCGGCCTGCTGGCAGTCAGGTGGCGCAGAATGTCGCGTTGACGCCCGAAGAACTGACAACGCTTGATCCGGATGCGCCGTTGGAGAATGCGACAATATATGAAACAATGGCTGGTGGAACAGATGACGTGTCGGGCCTGGGCGAACGGCTCGATGTACTGGCGGCGCGTTTCTATAGCGAGGCCCAGTTATCCTATGCCGAGCAAGATATGCACGCCGCAGCGTTGTGGCGGCTGATCGCTGCCTTTAACGATATTGCCGACCCATTGCATATTGCGGCAGGTACGGTGCTGCGTATTCCGCCCCTGTCGGATCTGCTGGCCGCCTTACGAAATAGATAATGCGCACGTGATCACCCCACCCCCCTGCCCCCGCCCCTGCAAGGGGCGGGGGAGTTGGACGGGGCGTCCTGGCGGCACACGCTCCGCGTGTGCCGCCAGGACGCCCCATCTCCCCCCCTCTCCCTAAGGGAGAGGGGGGCAGGGGGGTGAGGGCGTATTGCCTACCAGAAAGCCATTGTGCAGGCCAGCCAGACGGTAAAGTCCCCCTGAACCATGTTTAGAAAAAATGTATGGAAGATCGTCTACACCAACCACGTGTCATCATCGAAATAGATGATGTGCCCCTGCCAGTTGAAGATACGCGCACGCTGAGTGCGGTGATGGTGCAGCAGCATCTATCGCTGCCGTGTCAGTGTGAACTGGTTTTTGTTGACCCACCCGCCCATCTGAGCGCAGCCCACAGGCTGACACCCGGTACATCGCTGCGTATTCGCGTACCCAACCAGCGTGCCCCGCTGTTTGTTGGCGATATTACGGCACTGGAATATGCCTACGATCCCGCTGGTGGGCGCGAGCTACGTATCCGTGGCTATGATCTGTTGCACCGCCTGCGCAAGCGCCAATCGGTGCGCTCGCACGTGCAGATAAGTCTGCACGACCTGGCCCGCGAACTGGTTGCTGACCTGGGATTGACCGTGGATGCCACAGAGTATGGGCCGCTCTGGCAGCAGCGCATTCAGGATCGTCAGTCGGATCTAGACGTGTTGACAGCTATGGCCGAACAGTGCGGACTCTATTTTGTTGTGCGTGAGCATGTGCTGCATGTGTTGACTCTGGCCGGTATCGGTGCAACGGTACCTCTCACCCTGCGCGAGACGCTGTTCGAGGCTCGCATTGAGCTGAATGGCGACCCTGCCTGCCGTTCGGTCGAGTCGACCGGCTGGAATCCCTTGCGCGTAGAGAACTTTAGCGCCAGTGCCACCAGCCCGCGCAGTGGGCGCTCGATCAGGGCTGAGGTAGCGCCTGACCAGGTTGGTGGTAACGGCACGCGCAGTCTGATCGATGAAGTGACGCAAGACACCAGCCATACCGAGGCGATCGCGCAGGCCGAACTAGATCGGCAGACTGCGCGTGAGGTGACATTCTGGGGCATAGCCGCGGGGGATACGCGTTTGCAGCCAGGCACACCGGTTGAGATCATCGGCGTGGACGATCATCTGGCCGGAACCTATGTCCTGACCCGGGTCAAACATACGATCGATAGTCAGACGGGTTTTTTATCTGAGCTATCAACCATGCCGCCGATGCCGCCCACACGCTCGCGTAGCACTGTCACCACGATTGGTGTTGTGAGCCGGGTTGACGACCCGGATAAGCTGGGGCGCGTGCGTGTATCATTCCCCACCTACAACGATGTCGAGAGTGAGTGGCTGGGCGTGCTGGCAGTTGCGGCTGGTCAGGACAAAGGTCTGATGGCGCTGCCGGATGTAGGTGATCATGTTCTGGTGCTGTTACCGCATGAAGACCCGGCGCAGGGCATTGTGTTGGGCGGGCTGTATGGCATGGGTGGTGCGCCCGACAGTGGCATCGATGGCAGCAGCATCCGGCGCTATACCCTGCTGACGCGGGGCGGTCAGCGCATCAGGCTTGATGATGCTGGCAATCTGATCCGACTGGAAAATAGTGACGGCAGCTATGTTGAGCTGGCACCCGATAAAATGCTGCTGCATGCCGCAACTGACCTGGATCTCGAAGCACCCGGACGACTGGTGACCATCCGGGGCCAGTTTATCAACTTCGAGCGTGGATAAAGAACAGTATGTGCGCTAACAATGATTTTTCTCAAAAATTTTCCCGTAGGAAAAATTTTGTTAGCGCGAAAAAGCCCTGGGATGGGTCAGGCTCCCAACCATCAATTTGGCGAAACGCGGATCTGAATCACCCCACCCCCTGCCCCCTCTCCCTCAGGGAGAGGGGGCAGGGGGTGAGGGCGTTTGGTTCACCCAGACGTTATTCGCGCTAACAAATTTTTGAGAGAAATAATATAAAAATCCACGCTGCCGTCTACCGTGAGCCTGTCGAACGGCAGGCGAAAATAGTCTTTCAATCGGGCACATGTTTGAACACCTACCGCGTAGCGCGTATTATGCGTATTATATTGAGAGGAAGAAATGTATCTCTTGCGTGAAGACGCAGTCCTGGTCTGTGCGCATGAACTGGGTATCATCCAGAACCGGCCCACCCAGGATCTGGTGACCATCGAACAGCGCCGCGTGCTGGTCGACAATAACCCGGAAGGCCGAACCATTGTCGGCTGCCCCAATATCGGCCCGACCATTAAGCCCTGCACAACCACCCTGGCCGTCAAGCAGGGCTATTCCGACCTGGTGCGCATCCAGGGCAAACGCGCCTGCCTGGATACAGTCACCGGGTTGACGGATGGCACACCGCCGGGCACAGTCGAGTATCATGTGCGGCGCGCCGGGCAGGATCTGGTGGCGGAGGTAACGTAGCATGACGCGTGCTCCACGTTACCGGGCCTGGCGCTTTATGGTTCCTGGCCTGGATAGTACCGACCCGTTCGCCGGGTTGCAACTGAACGACCAGGGTGGCGTGGCGATGGTATCGGGCGATGAAAGCGTGCGCCAGGCCATCTTGCTGCTGCTCTCTACCATTCCCGGCGAACGGGTCATGCGACCAGACTATGGCTGTCTGCTACACCGACTGGTATTCTCGCCCAACGACGAAACCGCGGCTGGCCTGGCGATATACTATGTGCGCAGTGCTCTGGAACGCTGGGAGCCGCGCATCGAAATTGTGCATATCGATGCCCAGCGCAATCATCTGGAACCAGACCGACTCTTGATTTTGCTGGATTACCGTGTCCGGGCAACCCGGCAGATCGAACAACTCACCGTGTCGATTAACCTGGCAGGAGAGGATGTCTGATGTCTCTGTCATCGCCTAATCTGGATGATCGCGATTTCCGTACGCTGGTAGAGGAAGCGAAACGGCGCGTTGCCCAGACATGCCCCCAGTGGACGGATCTGTCACCAGGCGATCCGGGCATTGTACTGCTTGAGCTGTTCGCCCATCTGACTGAGACGATGATCTACCGGCTCAACCGTCTGCCCGAAAAGGCCTATATCGAGTTTCTCAGCCTGATGGGCGTGCGCCTCCAGCCACCTGCTGCCGCACGCGTCGAACTGCTCTTCAGCCGTTCAAATACCGATGCACTGCTGGAGATTCCGCGCGGTACGCGTGTCACGCTCAACCGTTCTGCGAGTGGCAGCGAGCCGCCTGTGTTTACCACCGCCCAATCGATCACGCTGCAGGCGGGCGAGCGCGAAGGGCGGGTGCTGGCGTTCCACTGTGATCTGGTTGAAGCCGAACTGGCTGGTATCGGCAGCGGGTTGCCCCAGTTTGTCGTGTGGGCCAGGCAGCCACCGATCATTGCCCCTACCGGTGACAATCTGGATCTGGTTGTGGGCATCGAAACACCGCAAGAGTGGATGGGAGAACGTGCCCCGGCCATTCAGTACAACGGCAAAACCTATCGCATCTGGCGCGAGGTACAGACCTTTGCCAACCTCGGTGCAGACGGGTTTGTCTATACCGCCGATCGGCTACAGGGGCGCATCACCTTTGCTCCGGCTGGCCGCACGCGCTGGGAAGCGGGGTTGCTAGAAGAACAACCCTGGATGCTGGCTGTCTTTCCGGCAGCAAACCAGGAAGTTCGCCTCTGGTACCGGCGTGGTGGTGGATCAGCCGGCAATGTACCTGCCCATACCCTGACCGTGCTGAAAGACGCCATTCCCGGCGTGGATGTTACCAACCCGGCTGCCGCAACCGGGGGGCGCTCGGCGGAAACGCTCGACAATGCCCTGATCCGCGGGCCACAAGAACTCCACTCGCTGCAACGCGCCGTTACCGCCCGTGACTTCGAGTTGGTCGCGCTATCCCGTTCACGCGCCGTAGCTCGCGCCCGCGCCTTTACCCGCGCTGCGCTCTGGACACATGCCACGCCGGGTACAGTCGAAGTGCTGCTGGTGCCCTATCTGGCGCAACAGGACGGGCAGCAGGTTGATGTGGCTATCCTGCTGGCACACGAAACCAGCGAAGCCCGTGCCCAGATCCAGCACGAGTTAGACCAGCGCCGCCCGCTCGGCACCACCTGCCTGGTCAACTGGGCTCACTACAAAAGCCTGCGCGTGAGTCTGCGCATTGTTGTCCGCCGTGAAGAGAACCTCGACGCCGTGCGGCAACGTGTGATCGAACGGCTCTATCAGACGATTAACCCGCTGCCGACGCCGATCAACCCGACCGGGTGGAATTTCGGGCAGGCCTTACGTGTCTCGCATGTCTATGATATCGCCCTGGCTGAACCGGGCGTGCGCTGGGTAGACCAGGTGCGCCTGATTGTGGATCAAGTGCCCGACAAAAATGTACGCTCCATTGCTGCCGATGCGTTCCAACCGCGCACATGGTATGCTGGCAGCGGCGCGACGTTGTTCCGTTCACTCAATGACGGTGAAGGATGGGAACCCGTCGAACAGTTTCCCAGCGAGCAGGTCAGGCTGGTGCGCACGCATCCGACGCGTGCCGGGTTAGTGGCAGTGATCACACAGCGCGAAAATGACAACAGTTCGCGCCTGTATATCTCGCGTGATTGTGGCGAAATGTGGGAACCTGGCTTTATCCTGACATTCGATGTCGAAGATTGTGTCTGGGTGCCCCGTGATGGTCCGCCTGTGGTCATGATGGCAACCGACGGTGGGCTGTATGAACAGGTTTTGCAGCCAGATGCCAGCCCGGTGCAGGTGCTGGTCAACCCTGCCATGCAGAACCAGGGCTTTTTTACGATTGCAACGGCGCAAAACCTGCGTGGCGAAGTAAGCGTTGCCGTAGCCGCACAGAGCCTGGGCGGCGTATTTCTCTCGCGCCAGGGTGGTATGCCCAACACCTTTGCCTCGATTGGCCTGGATGGCGAGGATATCCGCGTACTGGATGTGCAGTATGACGGCCCCAACACCTATTTATGGGCAGGAACTGCCTCGGCGGGCGGCGACGATCCCGGCAAGGGCTGTTTTATGTGGGATATGAACAGTGCGGGTGGTTGGCAAGCGTTTGGGCGTGGCTGGTCGGGCGGCAGTTGCCGTTCATTTGCTTTTGCTGGCACCATGGTGCTGGCCGCATCGCACCGCAGCGGCGTGGTACGCCTTGATCGGGGTACACGCGCCCCCCAGTGGGAAGCACCTGATGTCAGTTGTGGCTTGCCCTTGCGCGACCGGGCGCGCTTTCAGCCGGTAGACAGCGTGGCCACCGCACCCGACGAACGCCTGGTGCTGGCTGGCGGCAGCGAGGGTGTCTATTGCAGCAGCGATGCGGGGGTCACATATGCCTACGCCTCAAACACGGAATATACCGAAAAGGTCGCGCTGCCGGAAAGCTGGCTCTTTTGTTCGGGCCAGCACGAAGTGACAGTGGTAAGCGAACATGAAGCAGAGTGAGATCATCCAGTTACTGCCCGGCGTCTTTCAACGCACTGCCCGGTCAGATAGTGTGCTGGTGGGCATGCTGGCAGCCATGGAAGCCCTGCATGAACCATCGGAAGACGTGCTGGCAAACCTGGATGCCTATTTCGATCCTTACCGTGCGCCCGGCTATTTTGTGCCCTTTCTGGCACAGTGGGTCGATCTGGGCTGGTTAGTAACCATGCCGCCGGATCGTGCGGCAGATGCGTCAACAGCGCCACCCTTTCCCAGCGGCATAGCCCGGCTACGCAATCTGATCGCCAACGCCGCCTATCTCTCACGCTGGCGCGGCACTGCCCATGGACTCTGCCAGTTTCTCGAAATCGCCACCGGACTGGTTGGCTTTACGATTGACGAGCAGGTAAGCGATTCGCATGGACAACCCCGCCCATTTCATCTGCATATCCATGCCCCACCTGAAAGCGAACGTTACCGCAGCCTGATCGAACGGATAATCCAGTCCGAAAAGCCAGCGTATGTTACCTATGACCTGACGTTTGATGGGTGATGAGGATATGCGCTCCATGAAAAAGATCCCCCTACCACGATTAGACAGGCATCCCGAGCTGCGATCGCATCTGCTCCAATATTGCCGACTCCAGCCCGGCGAGATCTGGATCGATCCGCAGCACCAGCATCGCGTGGCATGCCTGGATGCAGCCTGTCACGCCGATACGCACCGCCTGATGGCCGGGCACTGCGCGACGCTGGCGATCCATGACCCTCCCTATAACCTGGTTGCTTTTGAACAAACCGACCTTGATCAGTTTATCGCCTGGTGCAAGCAGTGGGTAGACACGACTCATACAGTCCTATCGGACGATGCATCCCTGTATGTCTGGCTCGGCGCCGATCAAACGGCTGGATTTCAACCGCTCCCCGATTTTATGCTGATGATGCGCAACACTCCTTTTAGCACCCGCAGCTATATCACTATGCGCAATCAACGCGGGTACGGTACGCAGAAGAATTGGATGGCAGTCCGCCAGGAACTCTTGTATTACACCAAAGGTGCTCCATTTTTTCATGTTGAGGCCGACTATACAGATATCCCCAAGATTTTACGCGGCTACTATAAAAAAATCAACGAAACCATAACCGAAAACACCGAGCGCGGCAAGTCTGAAAACATCCGCGCAGGCAATGTCTGGGTTGATGTTCAGCAGGTCTTTTACCGCATGGAGGAAAATGTGAATGGATGCTATGCGCAGAAGCCGCTCAAGAGTTGTGAACGCATCATCAAAGCAAGTTCTCAACCAGGCGATGTGGTGATTGACTTCTTCTGTCATTCTGGTACGACCCTGCTCTCAGCAGATATATGCCATCGAAGGTGTTTCACCATAGATATTGATCCAGTGTACTGTGAAATAGCGATCCGTAGACTGGAACAATTTCGCCGTTGTGGCCGCAAGGGATGGCAAAATAGCAATCCTTTCGAGGCAGAAATGATCACAGATACGATCCTTCAAGACATGCTATGTATTCAGAAAAATACCCGCAAGGTGGGGCAAATAGCTTGTAAAGATACATAATTTTCATGGTTTCCATGCCTGACCTCACTCCCCATATCATGTCGAGTATCCCATGGCACACTGGCAAAGAAAAAAAGATCTAGAATTAATGTAACCGTTCAGGCGGTACCTGCGCCAGCGGGGGCGCGGGGGCCGCAGGCCCCCGCAAAACCTTCTTTTCGGCCCATTTTGGCGGCTTTGTCGCCAAAATGGGCCGAAAAGAAGAGACTCCAGGAGAGGCAACGCCCCTCCAGACCACCCCACCTGAACGGTTATAGAATTAATTTTAATTTCATGCTAATATTAGTATATTCTTTTATCTGAGCCACTTATTTAATCTACGTAGGGGATAATAGGAGGTTATGTATGTCTTACACCATACAACCATCTTCTGATGGAACATACATTATCCTGACAATTACTGGGAATATTACACGATCTCTGGCAGTTCAATATAATCGAGAGGCTCATGGAATAGGCCAGAAGCTAGGAGTAAATAAATACCTGGTGGATCTAATTGAATGCAGGAATATAGACAATATCCTGGAAAATTACGATTTCGCATATGATGATATGCAGCATACGCCAGATATTGACCGGTTCGCGTGTGTAGCCGTGCTGGTTAGCCCCGACGATCATTCACATGACTTTATCGAAACAGTGGCCAGGAATGCTGGCTTAAATGTTACCCTCTTTACGCAGCGAGAACAAGCTGTAGAGCATCTCTACAATAGCGTTGCATAGCAGTCTTAGGAGCTACTATGCGTTTTATCGATATGGAAACCTGGCCACGCGGTCGGCATTTTGCTTTCTTTAACAGATTCGATTATCCGCATTTCAGCCTGTGTGCCAATATAGATTGTACTCTGTTCCATGCTGCTGTAAAAGCACGACATGTTTCGTTGCATATTGCCCTGATATATGCGCTGGGCCGCGTGGCGAATGCCATCACACCGTTTCGCTACCGCATTCGTGGCAATCATGTAGTCGAGCATGATGTCGTTCACCCATCGTCGACTATCCTGGTCGACGATGATTTGTTCAGTTTCTGTACCGTTCCTTATAACCACGATTTTAACCTGTTTGTCGCACAGGCCGAAGCATGCATCGCTCGGATCAAAGCGCATCCAACCCTGAACGATGAGCCAGCACAGGATGATCGGCTCTTTATGACCAGTGTTCCATGGGTATCATTTACCGCCTTAACCCACCCGCTGCATATGCATCCAGTTGATTCGGTGCCGCGGATCGCCTGGGGCAAGATCTTCGCCGATGGCGACCGGCTCAAATTGCCGTTGTCAGTACAGGTGCATCATGCTCTTATGGATGGCTTGCATGTGGGGCGCTACTATCAGCAGGTGCAAGATTTGTTCGCTCAACCGCAGCATGTGTTGGATCAACAGATGTAACCCGGATACTAGCACAATATGATATACTTTGACCAAACAGAAACGTACTCTTACTCAAAACGGTATCGCGTATGCCTGACAGTATGTTTTGATATACGATCTTGGCATATATCATACTCGTCTTTGCAGCATAAGATATGGTTTCAGACCGACCAATTGTACGGTACATATCACAGACAGATTGGTGACGTGAATCACCCCACTCCCTAGCCCTCGCCCCTGCACGGGGCGGGGGAACCGGACGGGGCGTCCTGGCGCACACGCTGCGCGTGTGCCGCCAGGACGCCCATTTCCCCTCCTCTCCCTCAGGGAGAGGGGGGCAGGGGGGGCTCACAAGGGTAGGTTTTTTGGCCCGACCGCATGCCAATGGGATCGGTAGGGGCAACCCCCTGTGGTTGCCCCGAACAGCGTTTTCGGCATCAGGACGACCTGGGGCAGGCACGGGGGCCTGCCCCTACGGAAAAAACCTACCCCTGTGAGCAGGGGGGAGAGGGCGTATCGTCCAACCAACCTGTACAGTAAACCTGAACCTTGTCTAAGATATATATGGGAGATACCTGGATGTCAACGCAATCCCTGCCAATAACTGGCGATTGGCCCGGAGACCATAACCTCATCCAGCCCGCTGATCTGGTCATTTATTATATCAATGCCGATGACCAGATCGTTGCCGTTAATGCAGCCTGGAACCAGTTTGCTGCCGACAATAACGGCGCTGATCTGATATTAGCCCGTATTCAGTATGCCTCTCTCTGGACATTTATTTCCGACCAGGATACGCGGTTGTTGTATAAACATCTGTTTGCGCATATGCGTGCACGGGGGCAGTCTATCACATTGCCTTTTCGTTGTGATAGTCCGTTGGAACGACGCTTTATGCAGTTGACGATGACACCGATGGTTACTGGCGGCATTCGTTTTGCATCGTATCTTTTGCGTACCGAACTCCGCGAGTATCAGCCCTGGCTAGATGTGGATGCCCCGCGCATTCCCGGCTGGATTGAGATGTGTAGCTGGTGTAAGCGTGTGCGTAACGAAGCAGCGCACTGGGTTGCTATCGAAGCAGCTATTGAGTCGATGCAGTTGTTTGAGACGGTACGCCCTCCCCAGATTAGCCATAGCATCTGTCCAGCTTGTGTCGCTCAGATTGAACACGAACTAATGCCGTAGGTAACCGTTCAGGGGTACCTGCGCCAGTGGAGGCGCGGGGGCCGCAGGCCCCCGCAAAACCTTCTTGTCGACCCGTTGTGGCGGCAAAGCCGCCACAACGGGTCGACAAGAAGAGACTCCGGGAAGGGCATTGCCCCTCCCGACCACCCCACCTGAACGGTTACATGCCGTAGTATTCTGCAAAAACATACAAACCATAATCCTCAAGATCTGGTTAATTTGCCTCTATCTTTCATTAATCAGGCTTGCTATAGTACTAAGATAAGCTGTCTCTCTCTTTATATAGTGGACGCTCCAGTGTTCGAGCAACTCTATTATCGGCAAGTAGTATGCTTGCGGGATAGTTGCTTGATGCCGTCTGCGTCTGTCTCTGGTATGTCTGACGACTTATTGCCGTATCTACAACTCCTTCAGCTCGCCGATAGTGCCCTGCCAGTTGGCGCACTGTCGCACTCGTTCGGGTTAGAAACCCTGGTCGCCGACGAGGTGTTGACGGTTCCCCGGCTTGATCTGTTTCTGGCTGATTATCTTAGCGAAGCTGGCGCACTGGAAGGGTGGTTTTGTCGCACGGCTTACCACCTGGCTGATCAGCCTGACTTGTCTATTTTTGCCCACGAATGGATTGAATTGAATCTGCGTATCGGTGCATTCAAACCCGCCCGTGAGAGTCGTGCTGCCAGTGCTATGCTTGGCCGGCGTCTGCTCCACCTGGTGCTCGATCTGCACGATCTGCCGGTGGTGCAACAGGCCGTGGCTATCGCCAGGCAAGCATCGGTTGATCTGCACTACAGCGCGGCCTTTGGCCTGACTGCTGCTGCTCTAGGTCAGACGGTCGACCTGACAGTGTTGAGTTACCTCCATCAGATGTTGACTGGCATAGTATCCGCCTGCCAGCGTCTGCTGCCGCTTGGTCAGACGCAGGCCAGTCGCCTGATCTGGAACCTGAAGCCAGCTTTGATCACTGTTGCACAGCGTAGTCAAGACTGGAACTGGCAGGATGCCAGTGTTAGCTGTTGTATGCCCCTGGTCGATATGGGCGGCATGCGCCATACAACCTTGCCTACACGTCTGTTTATGAGTTAAACCGAGTGCATTCAGTCAACGGTTCTTTACATCTCTGCTTCATATGGCAGTCGGTCTTGCAGCAGACGGATCTGACCGTGTGTGCGCAACAGCCGCCCCTACGGGTGATCCGTGCTTTTCATCTGGACAACGGCGCGGCTCTGACGCATGTGCATAATCTGTCCGGGGGCGTGTTGAGTAACGACCAACTGACTCTGCAGATCGAAGTTGGCCCACAGGCGCAGGCCCAGCTTACGTCCACTGGCGCCACCCGTGTCTATCGCCATCGCGCGGGCCTGCCCGATGCTGTGCAGTTCATACGGGTGCGTGTGGCCGCCGATGGTTTGCTAGAGTATTTGCCTGATGCGCTTATTCCCTTTGCCGGGGCACGCTACCATCAGCAAACATCTATCGATCTGGACGATGGCGCGGGCCTGTTCTGGTGGGATATCCTGGCCCCTGGACGTGAGGCCCACGGTGAGGTATTTGCCTTCGACCGGGTTTCGCTGGCTTTCGACCTGACAGCCGCAGGGCGACCACTGGCGCTCGAACGTGTTTGTCTGGAGCCACACCTGCGTGATCTGACGTCGCCGGTACGCTTTGGTGACTATCGCTATCTGGCTACCTTCTATATCTGTCGCGTTGGGCTGGAGACAGACCGCTGGCTGGCGCTGGAGTCGCAGTTGAGTGAGGTTGCCGTTGCAATGACCCATCCCGGCCAGGTACTCTGGGGGGTGAGTCTGCTTCCGGCCCATGGTCTGGTTGTTCGTGCATTGAGTTGTAGCGGACGCGACTTGCCCGCCAGCCTGGCAACTTTCTGGCGGATTGCTCGACAAGCCCTGTATGGATACACACCGACCCTACCGCGTAAGCTGTCTTAGACATGGTTTCAGAATGACCATTCCAGCCTGACAGATGATGTAGGGGCGACCGGCCGGTCGCCCCTACAGGACGCCATATATGGATTGACCAACTGTAAAGTAAACCTGAACCGTGTCTTAAAAGAAAACACAGGAAAAAAACGTGCATCTGACCCAACGCGAGCAAGAAAAACTTTTGATCTATGTCGCTGCCGAACTGGCGCGCAAACGCCAGGCGCGTGGTCTTAAGCTCAACTATCCCGAAGCATTGGCCATCCTGACCGCCGAAATTATGGAAGCTGCCCGTGATGGCAAGAGCGTGGCCGAGATTATGACCAGCGGCGCTACCATCCTGACCCGCGCTGATGTGATGGACGGCATTGCCGAGATGATCCACGAGGTACAGGTTGAAGCCACATTTCCCGATGGCACCAAGCTGGTGACAGTGCATGATCCTATTCGCTAGAGGAGATACCATGAAGCCAGGAGAATATCTGCTCGACGAGGCGGCTGGTGATATTGTGGCCAACCTCGGGCGTGCTACCGTCCGTCTGGTCATTCGGCATACCGGTGATCGTCCTGTACAGGTGGGTAGTCATTTTCACTTCTTCGAGGTCAACCGGGCGCTGGCGTTTGATCGATCGGCTGCGTATGGTATGCGCCTGAATATCCCCGCTGGTACCGCCACCCGCTTTGAGCCGGGTGAGGAGAAGGAAGTTACCATGGTAACATTTGCTGGCGCACGGGTGGTGCGTGGGCAGAACGGCTTAGTTGAGGGATCGCTTGATGATCCGGCAATTCGTCAGGCTGCGCTGCAATGCCTGACCGAACGTGGATTTGGGAAGGAACAGGCATGAGTCTGCAGATACCCCGACGTACCTATGCTGACCTGTATGGCCCGACTACCGGCGATCGGGTGCGCCTGGCGGATAGCGACCTGATCATCGAGGTTGAGCATGATCACACGGTCTATGGCGATGAAATCGCCTTTGGTGGTGGCAAGGTCATCCGTGATGGCATGGGCCAGAGCAGCGCAGCCCTGCGTGAACAGGCCCATGGCGCCCTGGATCTGGTGATTACCAATGCGCTGATCCTGGATCACTGGGGCATTGTCAAGGCCGATATAGGCATCCGTGATGGACGGATCGTCAAGGTGGGCAAGGCGGGCAACCCCGACACCATGGCTGGCGTTGATCCTGACCTGGTAGTCGGGCCAGCCACCGAGGTAGTGGCTGGTGAAAATATGATCGTCACCGCGGGCGGAATTGACAGCCATGTTCACTTTATCGCGCCCCAGCAGATCTACGAGGCGCTTTCCAATGGCATTACCACAATGATCGGCGGTGGTACCGGGCCAGCTACTGGTACGAATGCCACCACCTGTACACCGGGGGCCTGGAATCTGGCGCGTATGCTACAGGCCAGCGAGGCCTGGCCGCTCAACTTTGGCTTCCTGGGCAAGGGCAATGCTGCCGTGGCCGCGCCGCTGGCCGAACAGGTGCGCGCCGGGGCCTGTGGCCTCAAGCTGCATGAAGACTGGGGCACCACCCCGGCTGCGATTAATACCTGCCTGACCGTGGCCGACGAGTATGATATCCAGGTAGCTATTCATACCGATACGCTCAACGAGGCTGGCTTTGTCGAAGATACAATTGCCGCAATCAACGGGCGTACCATCCATACCTATCATACCGAGGGCGCGGGCGGTGGACATGCCCCCGATATTATACGTATTGCCTCATTTCCCTATATCCTGCCTTCATCAACCAATCCCACCCGACCCTATACCGTCAACACAATTGCCGAACACCTGGATATGCTGATGGTCTGCCATCATCTTAATCCCCAGGTACCGGAAGATGTCGCCTTTGCTGAAAGCCGTATCCGGCCCGAGACAATCGCCGCCGAGGATATTTTGCACGACATGGGTGTGTTGAGCATGATTGCCAGCGATGCCCAGGCGATGGGACGTGTGGGCGAGGTGGTGACACGTACCTGGCAGACGGCACACAAAATGAAGGTGCAGCGTGGCCCGCTGCCGGAAGATAGCTCGCGCAACGACAATCTGCGCGCAAAGCGCTATATCGCCAAGTATACGATCAACCCGGCGATCACCCATGGCATGGCCCATGAGATTGGCTCGATTGAGCCAGGCAAACTGGCCGACCTGGTACTGTGGAAACCGGCCTTCTTCGGGGTCAAGCCCGAGATGGTAATCAAGGGCGGCTTGATTGCCTGGAGTGTCATGGGCGATGCGAATGCCTCGATTCCTACACCGCAGCCGGTACTCTACCGGCCTATGTTTGGTGCGTTTGGTGCGGCTATTGCCGCCACCAGCCTGACCTTTGTGTCGCAGGCGGCCCTGGAAGCTAGTATCCCGCAACAGTTGGGCCTGCACAAAACGGCAGTGGCGGTTCAGAACTGCCGGGCAGTGGGCAAAGCACATATGATCCATAACCAGGCTATGCCGCATATCGAGGTCGATCCCGAAACGTATGAAGTACGTGCTGATGGCGAACTGCTTACGTGCGAACCGGCCGAAGTGCTGCCGATGGCACAGCGTTACTTTTTGTTCTAGTGGTTGAACTACTTTGATTTGACCGATTCGATCCATAATTGTAACCGTTCAGGCGGTACCTGCGCCAGCGGGGCCGCAGGCCCCCGCAAAACCGTCTTGTCGGCCCGTTTTGGCGGCAAAGCCGCCAAAACGGGCCGAACAAAGAGACTCTGGAGGGGCAACGCCCCTCCAGACCACCCCACCTGAACGATTACCCATAATTACATCAAAACATAATATCTCTCTGTATGATCTGTATTTCTCAAAAGAAATAGCAGTCTATCGCTGTGTGCCTTCTTCCAAACCCTCTTAAACCCTTCTTGTATATTCTATCTAAAAGACGTTATTAAGAAGCTGTTAAATTCGTCTTATTGATTTATGCTAGTAAGAGATTTATTATATATGGATAAGTTGGTGTTATAACATAATATGCGCAGTCGGCACATATACCGAATCAATGATCAGGCTAAATATGGCGTTTATCTGATCAAACACCTGCTTTGTCTAATACTGCGTAAATCGGGGGCGCGGGGGCCGAAGGCCCCCGCAAAAAAAATATGTTCGGTTTGTTTTGGCGGCAAAGCCGCCAAAACAAACCGAACATAATAGAATTTCGGCGGGGCTGTGCCCCGCCGCCCCCGTGGATGGCAGGAAGCCGCGATTTCTACCGCATCCTGATGCGATAAAGTTGTGGGTCATGCATAGCCCTGCGGCAGAGGGGGAAAACGGGGCGTCCTGGCGGCACACGCGCCGCGTGTGCCGCCAGGACGCCCCGTCCAACTCCCCGCCCCGTGCAGGGGCCGGGGGGGTGATTCACGTGATCCCATCTGTCTGTGAATAGAAAGGAGGTATATTTTATGTTCGGCCATCGCCATAGAGGCGATGAATCTAGCGCATAGCTTGTATTGTAAGCGTACGCAATTCTATCAAAATGACATCGCTTGTTATCGTTGTAATTGAGAGGAATACATGAAAAGAACATCCCGCGTAGGATCTGTTCAAAACACCCACCTGGTTCGTGGAAAAGACTACTTCAGATTACTGCCTCTGTTGCTGCTGGTATTCGCCATGATCTTGAGTGCCTGTGCGCCCCAGGAGCAACCCGTCGCTCCGGAGCCAACCCCAGCCACTGAAGAGGCTGAGCCGACGGAAGAAGTTGGTGAAGAAGTTGAGCCGACGGAAGAAGTTGGTGAAGAAGCCGAGCCAACCGACGAGATGACCGAGGCGACCCCCGCCGCCGAGTCTACTGAAGGATCTGAAGCAGCTAGCGGTGAGCCGATCAAGGTAGGTGTGCTGCACTCGCTCAGCGGCACCATGGCAATTAGCGAGGTTTCGGTGAAGGATGCGACCCTGCTGGCTATCGAAGAGATCAATGCCGCTGGCGGGGTGATGGGGCGTCCACTTGAAGCGATTGTCGAAGATGGTGCCAGCGACTGGCCCACATTTGCCGAAAAGGCGCGCAAGCTGATCGAGCAAGATGAAGTCGCGGTGGTCTTTGGCTGCTGGACCAGCGCCAGCCGCAAAGCGGTGCTGCCAGTGTTTGAAAGCCTGAATGGTCTGCTTTTCTATCCGGTGCAGTACGAGGGCCTGGAGCAATCGCCGAATATCTTCTATACCGGGGCCGAGCCATCGCAGCAGATTGTGCCAGCAGTGAATTATCTGCTCGAACAGGGCGATACAAAGATTTATCTGCTGGGTTCAGACTATGTTTTCCCACGCACAGCCAACCAGATCATTACAGCCCAGCTTGAAGCCATGGGTGGTGAGGTTGCCGGTGAGGAGTATGTTCCGCTGGGCGGCACCGAGTTTAGCACAATCATCAGCAAGATCCAGTCGGCTCAGCCCGATGCGATCTTTAATACGCTCAACGGCGATAGTAACGTGGCATTCTTCAAGCAGTTCAAGGATGCTGGCTTTAGCCCCGAAGATATCCCTGTGATGTCGGTGAGTGTCGCCGAGGAAGAAGTACGTGGCATCGGCCCCGAAAATATCGCCGGTCACCTGGTTTCCTGGAACTACTACCAGACCACCGATACACCCGAGAATGAGGCGTTTGTGGCCGCCTACAAGGCTGCCTATGGCGAAGACCGTGTCACCGCCGATCCGCTTGAAGCGGGCTACTTTGGGGTCTATCTGTGGAAAGAGATGGTCGAAGTGGCCGGTTCTACCGATGTAGACGCCGTTCGTGCCGCGGCCCAGGAGAATGAGATTACCTTTGCCGCGCCCGAAGGAATGGTCAAGGTTGATGGTGAAAATCAGCATACCTGGAAGACTGTGCGGATCGGGCAGATTCGTGAAGATGGCCTGATCGATGAGATCTGGAGTTCGGGCGAGCCGGTGCAGCCTGATCCGTATCTGAAACAGTATGAGTGGGCTGCCGGGCTGTCGGAGTAATTGCCGGGCGCTTTTCTGCCGCGCGCCCTTGCATAGGGCGCGATATGTCTTATCCAGGCCCCTTGTTCCCCGTATGCACAAGGGGCCGGAAATACATTGCAGACGATCATTATGTGACACGAGTTACGCGGTGCTTTACAAACCACACGTTTGATCGGATGAAGAACCTGTTTCGCCTGCGGCAGCGTGGAATTTTATATTCTTATTTTTCAAAAAATTTTCGCTTCCGGCGAAAAATTTTGTTAGCGCGAAAAAGCCCTGAGATGGGTCAGGCTCCCAACCATCAATTTGGCGAAACGCGCATCTGAATCACCCCACCCCCCAACCCCCGCCCCTGCAAGGGGCGGGGGAGAAGATTCGGCGATGTGACGCAGCGGCTGTGCCGCTGCGTCACATCGCCAAGACGATACCCCCCCTCTCCCCAGCGGGGAGAGGGGGGCAGGGGGGAGAGGGGCCGTAGCACGTCCTGATGCGATCTATCCATAAAATCCACCCGTGTGAGGGCAGGGGGGTGAGGGCGTCTGGTTAACCAGGTGTACCTTGTGTGTTTGAATGGTATTGCGTTCAGGAAGTAGAAAGTAAGTCGAAAATGAGTCTCTTCTTTTTACAGTTATTTAACGGCTTGAGCCTGGGGTCGATCCTGTTGATGGTATCCCTCGGCCTGGCCTTTTCTTTTGGTTTAATGAATGTTATCAATATGGCCCACGGTGAATTTATTATGGTGGGCGCCTATGTCACCTATGTGTTTCAGCAGGCTCTCGGTGAAACGCTTGGTGGTGTCAATCTTGGCATCTGGTTTGTGCTGGCCATTCCGGCCGCTTTTTTCTTTACGGCCCTGTTGGGTATGTTTCTGGAAATTAGCCTGATCCGCTTTTTGTATGGTCGACCACTGGATACACTACTGGCTACCTGGGGCGTCGCGCTGATCTTGCAGCAGGCCGCACGTAGTATCTTTGGCGCACCCAATGTGCAGGTGGTTAGCCCGGCCTGGTTGAATGGCGGAATTTTGATTATGCCTGGCCTGCTGTTGCCCTACAAACGCCTCTTTATTATTGCTCTGGTAATTGTGTGTGTCGTAAGCATTTATATTCATCTGAATCGTACATCTAGCGGACGGCGGCTGCGTGCGGCGATGCAAAACCGCGAAATCGCCGCTTCGCTGGGGGTGGCTACGCGCTGGGTCGATGCAACAACCTTCGGCTTAGGCGCGGGCCTGGCTGGTGTGGCCGGGTGTGCTTTGACCCTGATTGGCCCGATTGGCCCGGCACTGGGCACCTACTATATCGTAGATGCCTTTATGGTTGTTGTGCTGGGCGGGGTTGGCCGTTTGCCTGGAACAATTATCGCCGCAGTGTTGATCGGTCTGTTTAATACGCTGTTTGAGCTGGGCACAACCGCTACCCTGGGCAAGGTGCTGGTGTTTGTCTTGATTATTGCCTTCTTGCAATGGCGGCCCCAGGGCATTCTGTCGTTACGTACACGCTGAGGAGAGAGATTGTATGGCTGCTCAAGCTACTTTACGCTCATCTCTGTGGAGATGGGGGCTGTTTATAGGCGTGGCGCTACTGCTGCTGGTGGTAGCGCCGCTTTCGCTGTCTGGCTTTCAGCTTAATCTGCTGGGCAAGTTTCTGACCTTTGCGATTGTGGCGGTAAGCCTGGGCCTGATCTGGGGCTATGGCGGCATGCTTTGTCTGGGCCAGGGGTTGTTCTTTGCGCTGGGTGCCTATGCCATGGGCATGTATCTTAAACTTGAAGCTTCCGGCGATAGCCTGCCCGACTTTATGGTCTGGAGTGGCATCAAAGAACTACCGCTCTTCTGGCAACCGTTTCATTCTCCGGTTGTGGCGATCCTTGCGGCGGTGGTTGTACCGATGGTGCTGGCGGGGTTGGTAGGCTATCTTATCTTCCGTAGCCGTGTTCAGGGGGTCTATTTTGCGATTATCACCCAGGCACTGACGCTGATTGTTAGTCTGCTGTTTATCGGGCAGCAGCCCTACACTGGCGGCACCAATGGTATTACCAACCTGAGTACGATCTTTGGCTTTCCCCTGGCGGCAAAGAGTACCCAGATGGCGCTGTATCTAGCTACGGTGATCGCTCTGGGGTTGATCTATCTCTTCGCTCGCTGGCTTACCACATCGCGCTATGGGCGGCTGCTGGTGGCTATGCGCGATAATGAAAACCGCGTGCGCTTCCTGGGCTATAATCCCGCCCTGCTCAAAACTGCCGTCTTTGCGCTGTCAGCCGGACTGGCTGGCATCGCCGGGGCGCTGTTTATTCCTCAGGTGGGCATTATCTCGCCTTCTTCAATGGGCGTTGTGCCCTCGCTGGAAATCGTGATCTGGGTCGCGGTTGGCGGGCGTGCGTCACTTGGGGGGGCAATCCTGGGTGCTGTGCTGGTCAACTGGACGAAGAGTGGTTTTAGTGCAACCTTCCCGGAGGTCTGGCAATATTTCCAGGGCGCACTTTTTATTGGTGTGGTGCTGCTCTTCCCCACCGGACTGGTAGGCTTTTTCAGCCAGACGCTGCCAGCCACGTGGCGGCGTTTGCGCCATGGCCGCTCTGCCCATGAAGCCGGGCGTGAGCTTGCTGCGCCACACGAGGTTTCCCCCAATCCAGTAGAATAAGAGAGGCATGCATGACAGGCAACAATAAAATTCTGGAAGTACAGGATGTCACCGTTAGCTTTGATGGCTTCAAGGCGCTCGATGGCTTGAATTTTGCCATGGAATATGGCGAGTTGCGCTTTTTGATCGGCCCCAACGGCGCTGGCAAAACCACCTTGCTGGATATTATCACCGGCAAAACTCGCCCGAACACTGGTCATGTGCTGTTTGACGGTCATCTCGATGTGCAACGCTGGCCCGAACATCGCCTGGTGCGCCACGGTATTGTGCGCAAGTTTCAAACTCCCACCATTTTTAATAGCCTCACAGTTTATGAGAACCTGGAGGCAGCCATAAGCTTTCGTGATGGCACGATCCGCCTGCTGCGGCCACTTGCACTCAACCCCAAACAGACTGTCGCAGAGACGCTGGCGATGATCGGGTTGGAAGCACGCGCCGCTATTCCGGCAGGTACGCTGTCCCATGGCGAAAAGCAGTGGCTCGAAATTGGCATGCTGCTGGTGCAAGAACCAAAACTGTTGCTGCTCGATGAACCGGTTGCTGGCATGACTCGCCGCGAACGCGATCGTACGGGAGAATTATTGCAGGCGATCACTCAACACCGCACCGTGCTAGTAGTTGAGCACGATATGGATTTTGTGCGCCGCTTTGCCACAACCGTTACTGTGCTACATACAGGCAAAATGCTCTGCGAAGGGCAGGTCGAGGCTGTCCAGAACGATCCACGTGTGATAGAAGTTTACCTGGGACGAGGTCATCATGCTGGCCATTGAACATCTATGGGTATACTACGGCGAAAGCCGTATTCTGACCGATGTAAGCCTGGAGGTTCCCGCCGGTCAGGTCGTTTGCCTGATGGGCCGCAACGGCGTAGGTAAAACCACCCTGATGCGGGCGATCATGGGCGTGCTACGCACGCGTCAGGGGCGCATCATGTTTGATCAAAAGGATCTGACCAGTAGCTCGCCACATGAACGCGCCCGTGCTGGCATTGGCTATGTTCCCCAGGGGCGCGGCATCTTTCCCTACCTATCTGTCTACGAAAATCTGCTGATGGGTTTCGAGGCCACCCCGGACCGTCGCCCCGACAATACCGCCATCGAGGAGATGTATGCCACCTTCCCCGTACTCAAAGAGATGCGCGGACGGGTCGCGGGTACACTGAGCGGTGGCCAGCAGCAGCAACTGGCAATTGCCCGTGCGCTGGTACGCCGCCCCAAAATGCTGCTGCTCGACGAGCCGACCGAGGGCATCCAGCCTTCGATTATGCAAGAAATTGAAGCAGTCATCCTCGCCCTGCATCAGCGCGGCGACATGGCTATTCTCCTGGTGGAACAGTTTCTCGATTTTGCCCTGAGTGTTGCCAACTACTACTATGTGATGGAAACCGGTTCAATCGTGGCTCAGGGATCGACCCAGACCTTCAACGAAGAGGTTGTCAAAGAATATCTTGCGTTTTAAAATAGTCCTGTTATTGACGCGAGTTATGCGGTGGATGTTCAAACCACACGCTTGCTTCTCGACAAACCTGTTTCGCCTGCGGCAGCGTGGAATATTTTATTCTTTTTTCAAAATGTTTCGCTGGAGGCGAAACATTTTGAAAAAAGATCTCTTTTCCTCTTTTTCTCAAAAAATTTTCCCTATGGGAAAATTTTTTGAGAAAAGATCTTTATTTTCCACCCTGCCACCAGTTTGCAGTCAGGCAACTATTAAAAGGAAAACCATGCCCGAACAAAAACCATCCCAGGCACTCAGGATCGGCGTCGCCGGGCCAGTTGGCAGTGGCAAAACTGCCCTGGTCGATCGCCTGAGTCGCCAGCTCTGGCCGCGCTACAATATGGCCGTGGTCACCAATGACATCTATACCCGCGAAGACGCCGAATTCCTGATGCGTCAGGGCGTCTTGCCGCGCGAACGTGTACGCGGCGTCGAGACAGGTGGCTGCCCACACTCGGCCATCCGCGAAGATGCCTCCATGAACCTTGAAGCCATCGCCGACCTGGAACAGCATCTGGACGGTCTGGAATTAATTTTTGTCGAGAGTGGTGGTGATAATCTAGGGGCAGCCTTTAGCCCGGAGCTAGTTGACTGCTGGATCTATGTGATTGATGTGGCTGGCGGCGACAAGATTCCGCGCAAGGGCGGCCCTGGCATTATGCGCTCGGATCTGCTGGTGATCAACAAGATCGACCTCGCCCCCAATGTCGGCGCATCGCTTGACGTTATGCACCAGGACAGCCAGCGCATGCGCGGCGAACGCCCTTTTATATTTACTAACCTCAAAACTGATATCGGGCTTGACCAGGTGATCGCCTGGATCGAAGCACAACTGCAACACGGCAGCCGTAGCGCCTACGATGCCCATATGCCCTACACCGGCCATACGCATACGCATCACTAGCCAACCGAAATGTATGCCACATTGACGGATGAGAAAAGGAGACATACAATTGTGCGATAGCAGACCTGAAGTACAGGTTAGGGTGTAGAGGAAGAGCAGAACATGCGACAGCGTGTATGTATCGAGGAACAAGCATTAAAGAACCTTCCTTTGAACGAAATCATTCAAGGAAACTGTATTGAGATACTCAAAACTCTGCCCAGCAAGTCCATCGATCTCATTTTTGCTGATCCTCCGTACAACTTACAGCTCCAGAATGAACTGCTACGCCCAAACCAGACCATTGTTGATGGCGTCGATGACATATGGGATCAGTTTGCCGATTTCGCCGATTATGATCAGTTTACCGAGCAATGGCTCTCTGCGTGCCGTCGCATATTAAAGGATGATGGCACAATTTGGGTCATTGGCTCGTATCACAATATTTTTCGTGTAGGCAAAATCATGATGGATCTAGGGTATTGGGTTCTCAACGACGTTATTTGGCACAAAACGAATCCCATGCCTAACTTCCGTGGTACACGCTTCCAAAATGCCACCGAGACCATGATTTGGGCGAAGAAATCCAGTGATCAAAAAAAGTACACCTTTAATTATCAAGCAATGAAGAACTTCAACGATGAAAAGCAAATGCAGAATGTCTGGTATATCCCGCTCTGTACGGGGCCGGAACGTATAAAAGTAAACGGCAAGAAGGCACACTCAACGCAAAAACCAGAAGCTCTGCTTTATCGTGTTATTTTATCTTCCAGCAATCCTGGTGATGTTGTGCTTGATCCATTCTTTGGTTCAGGAACAACCGGGGCCGTCGCAAAAAAGCTTCAGCGCAACTATATCGGTATCGAGATGTCGCCTGAGTATGTACAGATTGCCCGAGAACGCATTGCATCGATTCCAAAAATACTCTTTCGTGAAGCCGAGCTGATCACGAAATCAAAGCGCGATGCACCAAGGGTTAGTTTTGGGCAACTTATTGAGGCCCAATATGTTACCGTCGGTCAGAAGGTCTTTTCTAAAGACAAGAAGGTAATCGCTACTATTAAGGCCGACTCGCAATTACTCTGGGAAGATCAGAGTGGTTCAATTCATAGGATTGCTGCAATAATCCAGAATAAGTCTGCCTTTAATGGATGGGACTACTGGTATTGCGAAGACACGCATGGAAATCTTGTAAGTATCGATGCACTCCGGGAGAAATACCGCCTTGAAAACAACATGGAATAAAACCAATGGATGACATGGTTAAACAGGCAGTACAAGAATCTATTATCAAAATCATAAAAGACACTTCAAGTATAAAAAGTATTGAAAAAAGCATGCGTATCCATGAAGGTAAAGTTCATTTTGTACCTGCCAAATACCGCGTTCTAGGTGGACTACTACAGTCTTTGAATATTAAGTTTGGAAACTTCATTGAAAAGTTAATTGCACAGGTTGTTGAAAAAGATGCAAATGTACAAACACTGCCATCGTCAGGCAAAAAGATAAAATTCTCAATGACATCCGCAAGTGATGCATTGATAGATCGCTACATTACTAACCGTCAATTACCAAACAGCCCAGATAAGTGTGATGACCTATTTGTCGGATTACTACAAGAAATCATCCGTGTCGAGAACCAAGCTGCCGCCGAAAAACAGATAATTGCCAAGGATGTAGATGCTCTATTCCGTGCCAAGACCGATCAAATCGTTTACCTTGAAATCAAATACAATGACGATCACGACACAGGAAAATTCGTGGATATTAACCGTAAGTTCATCAAGACGTATGCAGGTCTAGTCAATCATCTACAAATCACAAACATTAATCAGTTAAAGCCGATTTTGTATTACTTCAACCCAACAAAACGTTGGGGGCCTATTTACACTCCCACGACAAATATCTACAGAGGATCGCAGCTTTTTGATGAATTCTTTGAAACTAAATTCTTAGATATTGATACATATCTTCGTAACTTAGGCGACGATCCTACAGTAATGGGTATATTCGACAATTTGTATGAGACAATCCGTTACGGAAAGCAGCGAAATCAACTGCTATAGGAGCAACCAAACCCCGCCATACACCTGACGCGGCTGGCGTGGTTCCAACCTAGGCGCGATTTACGCCGGTGGTTCTGTGTTGTTACCTCGTATTCTTACGACACCAACAAGCGGCGCAGGTAGCGATATTCACTCGCATAACCCCCCCTTTGATAATATCAAATTAACTAACATCCTACCCATGAATGAGAATTGCTCTATTCACTCTAATCCTAACCCTGCCTTCAGGTCTTCTAAAGTGATTGTGGCAGGTTCCCGCGCACGTTCTTCCAGAAGAGTCATCAGTGCAGCATTTTTACGCGTTTGCACGATTTCATGATCGAATGCATCAACTGCTGCAAGGATGAACTCACTGCCATCAGAAAGCCGTACAATAATATCTTCTACCCGCGCCTGATCCAGCAACGCAAGAAAATCCGTAGCCGGGTGGGATATCGTTATAGTCTTCATATCTCGTACTCCTTACCACGAATATACAACACATTGCCCTGTTTATATCCCAGTGCAACGATAGAAACGCTTATATCTTCTGCATTAATGTCATAGAATATGCGGTAACGACCAGACCGTAATTCCCATTCGGCTATCTGGTTTGGTCGCATACGCTTTCGCTGCTGCGTATGATCATCTGGTTGATATAAAAGTTGCTTCTCAATAGCTGAAATAATCTGTTGTTGATCGTATTTTCGGAACCATATAAGATCAGCGCGTGCTGAAGATGTGAATTTAATCCGATACACAGATTGCTTACTCCAACGATGCACACTGCCTAGCAATTAAGACATTGGTTTCAGATCGGCTTTCCCAGATTGACAGGACACCATTTTCACCCCAACCATGTGCGGCCTGGCCCATGGCCAACAAACATGAAAATAGTATTTTCGACTCTGTGTTCTCTGTGTCCTCTGTGGTTCTAAAAAATCTGGTAGTTTCTTGCCTACTACTTGCTATTCTCTCCGCTTGCCATCGATACCAACCACTCCTGCTCCAGCACATCCAGTCCCTTGCCATACACCCCGGCATAATCAGCCGAACCCGGCTGACGACTACCCGTCACATACACCGCATCAAACTGCTCGCGCCCATACGTCGTGATCAAAAACTCGACAAAACCGGCCCACTGATAATACAGCTTATTCATATCACCAATTGGCCGGCCAATATAACTCGTAGCCAGCGGCAACAGCGACCCGGACACCTGATACGTGCGCACACGGGCGGCAAAATCAGGCTGCCCATCCAGCCAGTACGTGCCCGCTCCCCAGGTGGCTACACCCTCAGACAAGATCAGATCGGCCTGCAAGTGCGCCGGGCCATAGCGATCATGCGACAACTGATGCACAAATTCGTGGGCCATAATCGCCACCGTGCGACCCCGCGCTACCCCTGGACAGGTAAAGACCTGCACAGTACGCTGGTCGGTATAGGCAATGCCATGCACACCACACCCGGCCTCTGTTCCAACATAGGCACTGATGCGCCCGGTTGGCCCACTGCCAAAGCGCCCGACTGTATACGCCAGTGCCTCTTCCAGTTCCAGAACCAGGGCTGTCTGATCATCCGCACCAAACAACCCCTCCGCACTCACAATATCCAGGCCCGACCGCTGCACAAACTGGCCACTCAGCGGTACGGGCGGCGGCAGTAGCGCATCGGGGTCACGCGGCAGTTCCGGCGGCTGATTCCACAACACCGCCTGCGGTGGCGCAATCACCGGGCGCGGGGGCGGTTGGCGCCACGCTGCCAGTAACACCAGCAGCGAGAACAGCAGAATCGGCCCCAGGGCCGCAAATGGAATAGAAGGTAATAAGAAACGTGACATGATCACTTGTGTAGTACCTAAGGCATGGTTCACGGTTACTGTACCGTTTGGTTGGACGATACGCTCTCTCCTCCTGCCCCCTCTCCCTCAGGGAGAGGGGGAAAACGGGGCATCCTGGCGGCACACGCCAGGATGCCCCGTCCGGTTCCCCCGCCCTTGCAGGGGCGGGGGAACCGGGGGTGGGGTGATTCACGTGACCAATCTGTCTGTGATAGGTACAGTAACATTGGTCAGTCTGAAACCATGTCTAAGCGCCATAAGGTACAAAGCATGCCCTTTTGTGCAAAAGGTTAGGTGAAAGTTCATCTTAGACCATTGGTTAGATCGTAACCGTTCAGGTGGAGTGGTCGGGAGGGGCAACGCCCCTCCCGGAGTCTCTTCTTGTCGGCCCGTTGTGGCGGCAAAGCCGCCACAACGGGCCGACAAGAAGGTTGTGCGGGGGCCGCAGGCCCCCGCGCCCCCGCTGGCGCAGGTACCGCCTGAACGGTTACGGTTAGATCATTGAATTATCAAGCTTTTATTTCGGGAAGAATTTCTACAACCGCAATATCAGCTAATTTTGCTCTCAAGGCCTTATATTTTATTCGTTCTCCCCCAGGGGGACGCATAAGCCCGATAATGCCTGCGTGTCCTCCTGCTTCTGGACGAGGATCTGGATCCCAGACAACATCTAACGGAGGCTTAGGAAATTCAGCAGTTATACAAATGGAACGAATATCTTTCACCGTCAAGCTCAATGCCAGGCGATATTCTGCTCGATTCGCACCCATTAGTTCACGGGCTATTTCTAGAGGAGTAATCTCACGGGCCCAAACGGACAGTGATTGAAGCTCAGTTGCTTCATCGGCAGACGAGAGACTAAAATGTGATGCCTGGGCGCGGTTAGATTCTAAACTATCCATTGATGGTTTGGCAAGCCGCACAACAACGATTATATCAGGAAGACATTCGCCTTTATTGCCTGGAATAACGCTATCATTCATAGAAAAGGAATGGCATCAATTGAGAGTTCACTTCATCTGGAAAATTATCGCCGATATGGTATTCTTTTTCCCACATATCATTCGAGAGATGATTTATATAGAATAGTTCGCCCGGGCCTTCAGGTAAGATCTCTAGTTCAAAGTGATGCTCGTCCTTTTTCCAAACAAGGAGAACTTCTCCATCTGGCCCTATGCCTGCGTCAGGAACCAGCAGTGTACCATTAACAGAGGTTCTCATGGTACGCCAGGCTTGAAGAGCAAGAGAGGCAGTCTCCCGTTTGACCTCATCTCTTTGTACCGCCATGCTAAGGAAATCTTCCAGTTTTCGAGATCTCTCTTGCTGCTGGAGAACCAAAGAACTCACTTTTTCCGATATTGTAGCTGTGTTACGCATATCTTATTACCTTATTAGCCCATACTATGTCACGATGAGCTATTGCTACTGATTATATCACGCCTGAGTAATACCTCAAATTACACGTCTAAAAGCAGTGTCCAAACTCGTCGCAACCCGGTGCATTCTACGTTTAGCGTTCTACGCTTACCCTATACGTCGCTCTCTCCGTCGTATACGGCGTGATCGCTGCTACCACCAGTACAGCCCGTTCGTTTGCCTCGGTACGGATCACCGCCTGCCCAGCCGCATCAACCGGCACAGACTCAACCCCTACCTGCCCATTCGCATCCGTCCGCACCAGGCGCACCTCCCAACCCTGGCGCACCATGCCATCAATACGTGCAAAACCCTGCGCCTGCCACGCCCCCGCACCCGCCTCTACATCATCTACCAGCACACACTGCCCTGCAGCATCGCCATCACACACACTAATGTTATCGAGCAGCAAGCCCGGCGCATGAAAGCCGTCATCACTCACCTGCCAGAAACGCACCAACACCGCCTGCCCGACATAGGGTGTCAGATCGATCTCCTCCTGTACCCAGGTGCCCCGTATGCCACTGCCAGTCGTTATGCCGGGCGACCCGCTGACACCATTAAAGCCATAGCCATAATTCGCGCCCTGCGGATCATCCGTGGTCGTATGCACACCCGGCAATGTCGCCCAGGTGATCCCCTCATCAGTCGAAACACTCACAAAGGCATAATCATAGCTTTGCTCTAGCTCGAACCAGGCATCAAACTGCAACACTGCTTGCTTTAGCCCCCGCAGATCCAGCGCATGCGTCAAACTGGACACACTATTATCACCCCGACCACTCCACCATGCCCACTGGTCATGCGGCTGTGCCCCTACTAGCGCCACCTCCGTACTCCCGGCGAACGCCACCGTCATCGGCCCGGCTGGCAACTCCAGATAATCCACCCCGAACTGCTGCACACTATCGCTAAACCCAGCGTCACTCAGCGGCTGTGGCCGCGCCGTCTGTGCCAACCAGCGGGCATCACCATAGCCATAGCGCCCATCAGCCAGTTGGATATCATTCACCAGATTCGCCACCGCCCAATCGCCAAACATGTCTCCAAAACCATCAATATCAGGCCGCCGCGCCGCCGCTAGATCCACAAACACGCCGAAATCATTACCCGCATCCGCACGCACCAGGCCAGCCAGACCCTCATCACCCGCATACTGATCATACACATAGCGCATAAACAGATTCGCCGCGCCATAATGCGCCATCGCCTGGCCTGGCTCTTCGGACCAGGCCGTCAACTGCACATCGGGATTCGCCAGATACGCAGACACAAAACCCTGATTCACAAACCCATTCAGATCCTCCGACAGCGTCGAACAGCCCTCATTGAACCAGAGCGCGCTACTGCGCTGCTCATTCCAATGGATCATATGCTGAAACTCATGCGCCAGCACATCAAGATACGCTGGCTCACCCGGCTGCAGAAAATCGCCATTCAAAAAAAACATCTCACGCTCATTACTGAAGCGATTCACACTCCGCGGCACCGCATCCCGCGACGAAAAATACCCTGCCACCCCACCACCCGGACTACGCCCATTCAGAATGGTAATCCGCGCATCACCATCCACGCCCGGCTGCCATTCCGAGCCAAACAAAGCCCGTGTGCGCGGATAAATCTGCTGCTCAAACGCCAGCGCCGCCTGCTCCAGCGCCGTCTGCTCTAGCGCCAGACCTTCTTCTACATACATCAACACCACCGGCCCGGCATACTGCAACGCCGCCGCCACCGCATAAATCTCATCACTAGCCGTACTCGTCACCCAGAACTCCTGCACATCACCCACCTGCACATCAAGCGGCAACATACGCGCCACCGCCTGCGCATCAACCACCCCACCCAGCGCCTGCGCCAGCATCACCTCATCACGCGGCTGACGCTGCAATGCCTCACCCAGACCAATCAACTCCTGTTCTTGATCAAAAGGAAGCGCCCCAGCCACCTCGGGCAACCAGGTAGGCGTGCCTGAGGCAGGAATGCCATCTGCGGCTACGGTTGGTATGGCGGTGGGCTGTGGTGAAGCCACCAGCACCTCCGGCGTATCAGCAGCAACCGGCGTCACACCCACCGGCTCAGATGCTGGCCCCGCCCGCAACGGCACACAGCCAGCCAGCACCAGCACCAGCAGAACAATAAAACGAATATGCATATCTATAATCCAGAGAAATAATCGAGAGGAATCGCCCAGGCACAAGCAACGGATCTATGGATAGATCAATGAATAGATCAATAAAATATCTTGTCATTCCGAACGCCGTCCCTGTGCCTGCTTATCCAAGTCCCATCGCCTATGGCGGCGTGAGGAATCTCCTACGTTCTACATTGAATTCTCCGCACGTATGGGCGCGGCTTTCCACATTCCACCTTCAAAACCTACCAGCTAATCCAGCGATACCAGCCAGCTAGCCTCAAACGGCTGCGCAATCACCCGCACCAGCAACGAAGGCGCATTATAACTCACCGGGTGCAAAACCATCGCCGTCGCATAGCCAATCTCACCCGGCTCAACCCGCAGCAGCGCTGGCCGAGAGCGACTATTCGCAATCGTATACACATTCCCAACCGGATCACGAATAGCAATATTATCATCACGCAGCGGAAACTCAATCAGCGTATCACTATAATTACGCACACTCCAGCGCAGCGAAATCTGCTCGCCACAATACGCCACCTGCTCCAGCGTAATCACCACCTCGGGCGACAGACTGGTAACAATGCCATCCACACCCACACTGATCCACTGCTGTGCCGACGCATCCCAGCGTTTGCCCACCGGCTGAAACTCCGCCCAGACGCACCCTGAACCACGCGACTCGCCCCCCACCAGCACCCCCCCGGCTGGCCCCATCGTCGCATTCACCAGCGACTGCGCTGGCAAGTTGATGCGTGGAAACACTTCGCGCGTCGGGCGCACCGCCAGAATAACCAGCAGCACAACCACCAGCATACTGGCCACCAGCGCCAGCCGTCCGGTAGCCGTCTGCAACCCCGCCCGCACGCCCTGCAGTGCCAGCCCGATGGTAGGCGTAGGACTCGGCGGAGGAGGTGTCACTACCGGCTCGGGCAGTATAACCGGCACTGCTGCTACTGGATCGGGCAAACCCGCTGCTGGCAGTGAATTCCAGCTCGGCATCACCCCCACAAGCAGGTCATTCACCTCTTGCCAGCGTGTACAGCGCAACAACTCGGGAATAGCCAGCATCTCCGCATCAGTCAACTCAATATCCGCCGCACGCTCCGTCACCAGGAACGTTGGCAACTCATCAAGCCCGCGAATCTCCACCTTCCAATCCAGTTCAACACTTGAACCATCCTGGAAAGTAGGCGCAATCACAATCACCCGCTTACAATTGCGAAAGTTAATCGTTTCGGCCTTATGCGGCGAGAGGAAGTCGCCCCGATGCTCGTTGAGGAAGTTAATAAAACTATAGTAGTATGAAATAACCTGATTATAAGGATTCTTGCGGCCAGGATTCAGGCGCTTGCGATTGCCATTCGTACTCTCGATATACCACGGCCCATTCACCCCACCAAAGATCTTGCCATCACAATGCTTCAGCTCAATAATAAAAATTGCATCCTGTTTCAAGATCACCAGATCAATCGTACGCCCACCCACATTAAAATTAGCCAGCAGGACATACAAGCCCTCCAGGCGATCCAGACCATTAGCCAGGGCCACAATCGCACGACGCTCGTTGGGATTCTCTGGTTTTTCGCCGATCCATACCTGAACGGCCATGACAATCTTCCTTACGTACTATCTGATCCCGGCTTCATGTCCTCCAGCGCCATAGTGGTACGCAACTCGGTAATCTGGTCACGCAAGGCCGCAGCTTTCTCAAACTCCAGATCCCGCGCAGCCTGCTTCATCTGCTTCTCCAGATCCTTAATAATCTTAAACACTTCATCGCGCGGAATATCGGCGATCACACCAGCCACATCCTTGCCATCGACCGTATAAGCTCCACGCTTCTCGGCAACACGCTGCAGCCGGTCACTTAGATCGCGAACCTGCTTACTGATACCCACTGGCGTAATATTATGGCGCTGATTATGCGCTAGTTGGATCTCGCGCCGACGTTGCGTTTCACTGATCGCTGCCTCCATCGAGCGCGTGACTGTATCGGCATACATAATCACCGTGCCCTCGATATGACGTGCCGCCCGCCCGACAATCTGAATCAGCGATGTTTCGGACCGCAAATAGCCTTCTTTATCGGCATCCAGAATAGCCACCAGCGACACTTCAGGCAGATCCAGCCCTTCTCGCAACAGGTTAATGCCCACCACAATATCATACACGCCCAGACGCAGATCGCGTAAGATTTCGATTCGCTCAATCGTATCGATATCAGCATGCAAATAATGGGTACGCATACCCATTTCTTTCAGGTAATCGGCCAGATCTTCAGCCATACGCTTGGTCAATGTGGTGACCAGCACACGCTGCCCCTTCTGCACGCGCTTGCGAATCTCCGCCACCAGGTCATCTACCTGGCCTTTTGTGGGGCGCACCTCGATCACCGGATCGAGCAAGCCGGTAGGACGGATAATCTGTTCCACAATCTGCTCACTATTCTCGCGCTCGTACGGGCCAGGCGTAGCCGACACATAGATCACCTGATACACATGCTGCTCAAACTCATCAAAGCGCAACGGACGATTATCCAACGCCGAAGGCAAGCGAAAGCCAAAATCAACCAGCGTCTCCTTGCGCGACCGGTCGCCCACCGACATTCCCCGCACCTGCGGCAACGTAATATGGCTCTCGTCGACAAAAAGCAGAAAATCATCGGGAAAATAATCTAGCAGCGTCCAGGGCGTTTGCCCCGCGGAACGACGATCCATATGCCGGGAATAGTTCTCGATACCGCTACAGTAGCCGATCTCTTCGAGCATTTCCAGATCATACATCGTGCGCTGCTTCAGCCGGGCTGCTTCCAGCGGCTTATCGTGCTGCTCTAGCGCAGCCAGACGCTCACGCAACTCTTCCTGGATATCTTGCACAGCCAGGGCCAGCTTATCTTTTGTTGTGACAAAATGCTTGGCCGGATAAATATCAACACTGCTGCGTGTCAACAACAGCTCGCCCGTCAGCGGGTCAATTTCTAGGATACGCTCGATATCATCGCCCCAGAACTCAATCCGCAGAGCAATCTCACTATTCGCTGGCATAATATCCAGCGTATCCCCACGCACACGAAACGTACCCCGGTGAAAATCAACATCATTGCGCTCAAACTGCAGATCAATCAGTTGACGCAGCAGCTTATCACGATTACGCACCTCGCCCGTGCGCAACGATATCATCACCTGACCATAATCCTGGGGCGCACCCAGGCCATAGATCGCCGATACGGAAGCCACAATCAAGACATCAGACCGTGTGAGCAGCGACTGGGTAGCCGCATGGCGCAGGCGGTCGATCTCTTCATTGATACTGGACTGCTTCTCGATATACAGATCCTTACTGGGCACATACGCTTCCGGCGTATAATCGTTATAGTACGAAATAAACATCTCCACTGCCGCATCAGGCAAAAACTCGCGGAACTCGGCCCAGAGCTGTGATACCAGCGTCTTGTTATGCGCCAGTACCAGCGTCGGGCGCTGAATCTGCTCGAAGATCCACGCCATCACCGCCGTTTTACCCGTTCCCGTGGCCCCTAGCAGCGTCTGATGCTTATAATTCTTCTGCACACCGTCGATCAGCTGCGCAATTGCCTGCGGCTGATCGCCAGTTGGTTGATAAGGCGCTTCAACATGAAATGACATGGCTCTTTTTCGTGATCAGGAAATAAGAATCAGCGAAACCGTTCAGGCGGTACCTGCGCCAGCGGGGGCGCGCGGGCCGGAGGCCCGCGCAAAACCTTGTTTTCGGCCCGTTGTGGCGGCAAAGCCGCCACAACGGGCCGACAAGACGAGACTCCGGGAAGGGCAACGCCCCTCCCGACCACCCCACCTGAACGGTTACATAATCAGCGATAGACAATGAACAATCACTGACTGGCACTGACTGGCACTGACTGGCACTGACTGGCACTGAC
>RRYU01009897.1_pt1 | contig 66884 bp, 66 predicted proteins | sample 2162651 | NCBI WGS metagenome assembly RRYU01 (sample SAMN10267283, study PRJNA491782) | microbial mat metagenome | isolation source: biomat in the production well | place: Japan: Minami-Kanto gas field, natural gas well KTG3 | collected 2017-06 | reverse complement strand
GGGGGGGCCCGGCTGAGAAAAGAGAGCCTGCAGGTTAAAATCAGTGATACCAATATCCATGAGCTTGAATCTCTGACGCTTCCGGAGTCACTTGAGTTTTTCCGCGAACTGCCCGGCAAGCTTACCGGCAAGGAAAATCTTATCGCAGCCCCTATCCTGCATGAAATAACAAAACGAATCGAGTTCCTGCTTAATGTCGGCCTCGGCTACCTGACACTCAGCAGAAGTTCGCAGACGCTCTCCGGCGGAGAAGCACAGCGCATACGGCTTGCATCTCAACTCGGATCACAGCTCAGCGGCGTTCTTTATGTCCTCGATGAACCAAGCATCGGGCTTCATCAGCGCGATAACCATAAACTGATCTCGTCCCTGCAGCATCTGCGCAATATCGGCAATACCGTGCTCGTTGTCGAGCATGATAAAGACACCATGCTTGCTGCCGATGAGATTATCGATCTGGGGCCGGGTGCCGGAGAACATGGCGGCGAGATTGTCGCTCAGGGACCGGCTGAAGCCCTGAACCCGCATTCGCTGACAGCACAATATCTCAACGGCCGGATGGATGTCCGATCGGAAAAAACGGTGGAAAACCGGGAAACAGAACAACGTTTCATCACCCTGCGCGGATGCAGCGGCAACAATCTGAAAGGTATTGATGTCCGCATCCCCCTCGGCAGGCTGATCTGCGTCACCGGAGTCAGCGGCTCAGGAAAGTCAACCCTGATCAATGAAACCCTCTTCCCGGTTCTTGCAAGGCACTTTTACCGGTCAAAGATCCAGACCTATCCCTACGAAAGCATTGACGGGCTCAAACTCATCGACAAAGTCGTCAATGTCGACCAGTCGCCGATAGGGAGGACACCACGGTCAAACCCGGCGACCTATACCGGAGCGTTCACCTTTATCAGGGACTTTTTCGCACGTCTACCTGAAGCACAGATTCGGGGCTATAAACCCGGACGCTTCAGTTTCAACGTCAAAGGAGGGCGCTGTGAATCCTGCCAGGGTGCGGGAACCAGGAAAATCGAGATGAATTTTCTTCCTGACGTCTATGTCGAATGCGATGCCTGCAAGGGCAAACGCTACAACCGCGAAACGCTTCAGGTCCGCTACAAGGGGCACTCCATTTCCGACGTGCTCGATATGACTGTCGAAGAAGCAGCAGGATTCTTTGAAGATTTTCCGAGAATCCGGCGTATTCTCTCAACCATGCAGAGTGTCGGGCTCGGCTATATAAAACTCGGGCAGCAGTCGCCGCTGCTTTCGGGAGGAGAGGCGCAGAGGATAAAACTTTCAGCCGAGCTTGCCAAAATCCAGACCGGCAACACCCTCTACATCCTCGATGAACCAACCACCGGGCTTCATTTTCAGGACATACAGCACCTCCTCGATGTGCTGCAGAAACTTGTCGACAAAGGCAACACCGTCATTGTCATCGAACACAATCTCGATATCATCAAAAATGCCGACTGGATCATCGACCTCGGACCGGAAGGAGGGAGCCGGGGAGGAGAACTGATCGCGGAAGGAACACCGGAAGCTATTGCCGATACAGCCGGCTCCCATACGGGAGCGTTCCTCGCTGCCGAGCTGAAACGATGAATGTTCAGCAATTTCGCCTCATGCGGCTCAACAGCCAAGGTACTTTATAACCCCCGATACATCCGGCTCAATCGCATACGCATCGTTAAACGTCTGGATCCCGGTCAACGGGTTCGGCACGACAATGCAGCTGATACCTGCGGCATGAGCTGAAGCGAGTCCCCGCTCGGAGTCCTCAACGGCGAGACAGTGCTCAGGTCCGAGCCCTAATCGCTCCATAGCCTTCCAGTATGGCTCCGGATGGGGTTTTGTCTTTTCGACATCATCACAGGTTACAATGACCTCAAAATATCCGTCAAGGCCGCTGTGGCGATGCATCAGTTCGACTTTATCACGCGGGCTGCCGGTCACGAGCCCGTGACGAACGCTGCCCCTTAGCCGGTCGAGCGTTTCAAGAACGTTAGGCCTCAGCGGTAACGGTCCCTGAAGAAGCTCCAGAAAACGCCGGTCGCGCAACTCGATGACCTCACTGACCAGAGAAGGATCCATACCGAACTCCTCGGCAACCTGTCTGGTATGCCTTGCCTTTCCAAGATATTCGATCCCCCAGTAGTCTGGAGTCAAGTCATAACCGGCCCCGGCAAACACCTGACGGGTAAGATCAAAAAAAACTGCTTCGCTGTCAATCAGAAGACCGTCATTATCCCATAACACTGCTTCAATCATAGCCGATATTCTCACCGTTTGTCCTTATCAGAGTTTTTTTCTGTTCTCAAAGAACGATCATGGTCTGCATGATCGCATCATGGAAAAATACCGCTCAGTTTCTGAAACGCCAGTAGCGGCCGTCTGAAGTATCGACCGGCTCAAGAGAAAAACGTTCGTCGGCAGGAAGGCGCTCATTGAGAATATAGTATATATCAGACAGCACCGCCCGTGATTCATGATAGTAGGAATGACCGGACAATCCATCAGAGACACTACCCGCATCGATCGTTTCCACTCCCTCGGCAATCAGCGGATGCCCCTCCATATAGCCTGCCCTGCTGTACCCGTTGATGCGCCCTGACGCCCTGAGAGCACGATCATCAGCGGAGACATAGAGCGTCGTCGTTACTCCCGATGCCGCTATTTCCGGGGCTATATCCCGAAGGAACACGCCTCTGTCGATATCCGGCGCATAGAGCAGCACTGCGGCAAAACGATCATGAAGATCAGGACGCCGCTGCAGAAGTGAGGTCAACGCATAGGTCAGGGCTCTGCTTCCCAGACTGTGGCCGGACAGAAAAATCTTCCGCTCGCCTGCCCTGACGGCCAGCTGTTCGAGAAAACGCTCCAGATTGAGCGTGGACCACTCAACACAGGTTTTATCTGCCGAATAGCCGCTGACCCTGCCCGCTGAAGGCCAGCTGAAATAGACCGGACATCCGCTATAGTCCAGATCGGCAACCATCTGTCCGAAAATACGGGACGCCTTTTCAAAGCTCATATTATAGCCGTGGACAAACAGAAGCAGATCCTGTTGGTCATTATCCCTGATCGAGCGGCCGAGAAGATCAAAAAAAACCTCTTCGGCCATACGGTTGACCTCCTCGACCAGCACATGTTCCCTGATATCATCCTCAAATACCGGAGACTCCAGCTGTCCGACCCTGTGATCGGAAGGCAAGGAGACCAGCGTTGTACCATAATGCAGCGAATCCCTCTCGCTGCCGAAACGCATCCCGGACCCGACAGACCCCGTGTCATTGCGATCTGTCGCAAAAAACAGGGTGACCCTGCGGCCGGAACAATGCTCAACCGCCTGCATTGCTGACGAGCATGCGCCAAGCAATAGCAGACAGAGGGCACAGAACACAGGTAATGCTGAACGGAAAGTTTTCATGACATTCTCATTGAGAAGAACGGGTATCTATCCACTGATTCGTCGTCTACGATCGTCGACAACCGGCAATCCTCCCATGAAGGGTGCCTTATCGTTAACTTACCGGCGGCAACACTGAAAAGCAAGTACTCACGCGCCCTTTGCTGCTCAAACGTTCCTGCCTGCGCGAAGGCTTCTGACGATAAGCGAGACAAGAACAAGCGCTGCGGCAGCAGACAATACTCCCGGTTCATGAGCCTGATCCTGCTGAAGCCATCCTCCGATATCCATCCCGGACATGCTATAGAGCCGATTCAGCACAAAGCCCGCGACACATGACATGGCTGTGATGACCGCCAGATAGACAAAAGCGGCTTTCCTGCCGATCATTGCGGCCACAACGGAAAAGGAAGCAATATTTGTCGCCGGGCCGGCAAGAAGGAACACCAGAACAGCTCCTGGAGAGAGTCCTTTAAGGGCAAGCGCCGCTGCTATAGGCGTCGAAGCGGTAGCACAGACATACAGCGGAACCGAAATGATCAGCATGACAACGATGGATAGATATTCATCGCTGAGATACCGCTCGAAAAGCGCTGCATCGACGTACACTGAAATCATGCCGGCAAGCAGTACGCCGAACAGAAACCACTTGCCGATATCCCCCAGAAGATCATGAAATGCGAACCGCATTGCGGCACGAAACCTTTCAGTGACACCCTGTTTGGCATCCTGGCCGGCATGCCCTGAGCTGCCGCAACAGCAAGAAGAGACACTTGACTCCTCCGTATCCTGCTCTTGAGAATGATGCTCACCCCGATCGGTCAACGAGACGGCAATTCCTGCCGCTACAGCGGTAACAAATGAAACCGCGGGCCTGATCACGGTCATAACCGGATCCAGAAGCGACCAGGTAACCGCAATGGAGTCCACCCCTGTTTCAGGTGTGGAAACCAGAAAAGAGGTCACTGCCCCCTTCCCTGCGCCCTGTTTTTTGAGGCCTGCCGCAGCCGGAAGCACACCGCAACTGCAGAGAGGAATCGGAATGCCCAGAAGAGAGGCTTTGAAAATGCTCCCAATGCCCCGACCTCCGAGGTGATCCGCAATAAAGGAGTCCGGAAGAAACGCTTTGAGGAGACCGGCGAAAAAAAAACCAAGAAGCATGAACGGTGCCGACTCAAGAAGGACTCCCCATGACGCTGAAAGCACAGCGAACAGATGGTCTGACACGTGATCCATATGCATTCCTCCATTACACATATTCACATGATGATATATTCATATATCTCGCAAAAAAAAGAGTTCAAGCCTCCTTGACATGCTCCAGGCCAAGCATCATCAATGCCTGTATATGCATATCATCAAGCGAGTAATACACATTTTTACCCTCTTTTCTGGATTTCACAATCTTGGCTGCGCGCAGGAGACGAAGCTGGTGGGAAACCGCCGACTGATTCATACCAAGCAGGACGGTAAGGTCGCAGACGCAGAGCTCTGCGTGAGACAGGGCATCGAGAATCCTTGTCCGGGTGTGGTCGCCAAGTACCCGGAACAGCTGGGAAAGATCACGAAGCACTTCATCGGCCTGGAGACAAGCCTCTGTTCTGGAGACCAGATCAGGGTGAAAACAATGAGTGCTGCATATATCATGTTTTGTGTTCATCATACAATAATATATGAACAAGCGTTCATATAAAAAAAGAAATCGTGTTACAGCAACAATGCCCGGAACGGTCGGCACCGTTCTCATCATCACGGACGTACATATTCTTAATTCCTTCAAACAACTCTATATTATACATGGATGACCTCAGATGCATCCCGTCCCGTCGATACCAGATACAACGATCTATAGCCATTGCCCTATGCTTCAACTCAAAACTGCCGCTGCTGAAGCGCTCTGCAACATGAGAATCAGAGCCGATTTTCCTCCTGACTGGAAAACTGTCGATGACCTTGAACTGGTTACCAACAAAACGGTGGAAGCATTCCTCGATGAACGATTTGAGGTTTCAAAAACGCTCGGACCCGGTTTTCTCATACCTGAACTGATTGACCGCTCTATCCGTACCGATGAAACTGAAATCATGGACCGCCCAGATGTTCCGCCCGGAGACAAGCTGGATATGATCAGATCCCTCGACAGGCTTAACAGCATGATGATGCTGTATCCTCACTATGTCAGCGTGATCGAGCCGTTTATCAGACAAACAGCAGAAAAAATGAACCGCCCGGCAAAAATCCTCGAGTTGGCCGGCGGAGCAGGAGGACTGGCACTCGCACTGGCCGAACAGACCAAAGCAAATGGCCTCCCTGCTGAAATCAGGGGATCGGACATCATTCAGGAGTACGTCGATTACGCAAACCGGGAAGCAGCAATAAAGGACCTCCCTGCGTCGTTCTCGCTCATCGATGCTCTCGCTCCCGGCCATGCATACGAAACAGCGCCGGACATTACGATCATATCCCAGAGCCTGCACCATTTCACGCCGGGTCAGATCGCCGTCATGATCGAAAAGAGCCGCGCTTCAGGCGCATCATTTTTTCTGGCACTGGATGGTCATCGAAGCCCCGAGCTGCTTGCAGGGGTGCCCTTGATGGCCATGCTTCAGGGAAAAAAAACATTCATGCTCGACGGCTACACATCGGCAAGAAAATTTTACAGCGAAGCGGAACTGGAAATCATTGCAGCAACAGCAACCCGCCAGGGAGACTACTCAATCATGTTCACATGGCCGTTAAGCGTTCTGAGTATCGCATTCCGATAAAATCAGATGCCTTATTTACGGGTATGGCCAGACGCAGTGTTCAGGTCATGGAACACATTAATAGCGGTTCCCGTTTGAATAGTCTCCCGTTCTCCATTAAATTCAATCCTGAAGGGCTGTCCTGCCAGAACAAACAGCCTCGATACAACCGTCATCGTCAACAACCGGAAAGTACACTATGAAAACTGGAAAACTGCTTGGAGGCGCCGTTGTGGTATTCGTTCTCATCCAGCTGGTCCCCTATGGAAGAGACCACACCAATCCACCGATCACGGGTGAACCGGTATGGGACAGCGAACGGACACAAGAACTTTTTTCGAGGTCATGCCGTGACTGCCATTCCAATGAAACTGTCTGGCCATGGTACACCGGTATCGCTCCGGCATCATGGCTTGCACAATTCGATGTGGAGCACGGACGGGAATATTTCAACGTTTCGGAGTGGGGACGGCCGGGCAAAAATGAAGGCAGCGAAGCTGCCGAAGAGGTAAGAAACGGGAAAATGCCGCCGTTTTTCTATCTTCCGCTCCATCCCGATGCCAAGCTGAGCGAAACCGAACGTCAGGAACTGGTCGACGGACTGATCGCAACCTTCGGTGAAGAACATGATCATGACAATGAAGAACAGGAACAATAACCCTGGCAATACAGCGGGGAAAAGAATTTTCTTCCCCGCTTTCCCCTTCCGTATTGCCCGATGCTCACCATCAACGGCACGCCAATGAGAGAAAACCCCTCCATCAGGCGGGAGATACTGGCTGAACAGAACTACCTTCTTCACATAACACTCCTCTGCATCACACTGCTGACAACCCTGTGGTCCGGAGCTTTCTGGACGGGCCACCCTGTCCGCCTCGACAGCCCGCTGACATTCTTCAAAGACATCTCCTATGGAAGAGATTACGCGACTGCTCTTCTGCTCTTTCTGGGAGTTCATGAATTCGGACATTTTTTTGCAGCGCTTTTTCACCGGCTGCGCACAACGCTGCCCTATTTCATACCGGTCCCTCCCTTCCCTTTTCTGCTCAGCCTCGGTACGCTCGGAGCAGTCATCCGGATAAAAGAAAAAATTCCGGACACGAAAGCCCTGTTTGACACCGGGGTCAGCGGGCCTCTCAGCGGATTCATCATCGCTCTCGGACTGCTGATTTACGGGTTCACTCATCTGCCGCCGACGGACTACATCTACAGCATTCACCCCGAATACCGGATATTGGGAGGGTTTCCGCAGACTGCTGCTCCGGAGACGCTCTTCCTGGGCAAAAACCTGCTCTATATCATTCTGGAATCGATTATCCGGCCATCGAATCTTCCGCCCATGACGGAAATGTATCACTACCCGTTCCTCTTTACCGGCTGGCTGGGATGTTTTGTGACAGCACTGAACCTTCTACCTGTCGGCCAGCTTGACGGCGGACATATCCTGTATGCAATGTTCGGACGAAAAGGGCACATCAGGACAGCACGGACGTTCCTCGCCATCATCATTGTTCTCGGTCTCCCCTCGCTTCTCTTCATACTGGCAGAACTGCTTCTGCCCGGGCAGACAACGCTTTTTCCGGAATGGATTATCCAATGGTCATGGCCGGGCTGGATTCTCTGGGCGTTTATTCTCTACAGAATGCTCGGCGCAGAACATCCGCCAACACTCGCAGAACAGCCTCTTTCCGCGACAAGAACAGTCGTCGGATGGATCGCTATTGCCGTTTTCATACTCTGCTTTACTCCCGTGCCATTCGGAATAACCTGAAACCCAGCCAGAAACATCACATGCCGCAGGATACAGGAACAGAACGAGGTCTTTCATGCAGAAAGCAAGTGCTGGATTATCGCCAGAAACCCCTCATAATGGGCATTCTGAACGCAACTCCGGATTCATTTTATGATGGAGGCCGCCATCGGCAAACGGCACTCCGGCATGCACTCTCGATGATCAGCGCCGGAGCGGACATTATTGATATAGGGGGAGAATCAACACGGCCGGGAGCAGAAAAGGTTTCAGCGGATGAAGAAATAGGGCGGACTGTCCCGCTGATAAGAGCATTGAAACAGCACACCGCTCTGCCGATATCGATCGACACCTGGAAAGCGGAGGTTGCCGAAGAAGCCCTCAGGGCGGGGGCATCGATCGTCAATGATATTTCAGGGTTCACTTTCGATGATGCGCTGCCGGGGATATGCAGAAAATACAGGGCAGCTGTCATTCTCATGCATACAGCTCACAGACCCGAGCAGATGCAATGGAGCACAGAAACTGCCGGTTCGGACCGCGATATCGTCACTGAAGTCAAAACGTCTCTCGAAATATCTCTGGCCAAAGCACGAGCGCACGGGATAGAAGAGATCGTCGTCGATCCCGGCTTCGGTTTCGGAAAAAGTGTCAGAGAGAATTTTCTCCTGCTCAAACGACTGCATGAATTTCATTCCCTCGGTTATCCGGTGCTGGCCGGATTGTCAAGAAAATCATTTCTTGGTCAGGCGATTCAGACCGGCGACGCTCCGCTCTCTTCCCCGGCTGAACGTCTTACGGCAACCGTGAGCGCCAATACGATCGCAATCCTCAACGGTGCCGATATTCTCAGAGTGCATGATGTTGGCGAGGCAGTTGAAACAGCCGAGGTCGTTCATGCGGTCACCAGGGCATGAATTCGCTCCATGCCAGGTGCTACAGTAGCGCATGATGGGGAGCAAACCGCTAATTTTTTGTTAAATTTTTCCCGATGCGTTCACGATCCTAACCCGGGGAAACTCTCAGATGTATCTTTCCAGAATTGAACTGTTTGGCTTCAAAAGCTTTGCGCACAGAATCACCATACGGTTCGACAAGGGCCTGACGGCAATTGTCGGACCAAACGGCTGCGGCAAAACCAACGTTGTCGACGCCATCAGATGGGTATTGGGAGAACAGAAATCAGCGCTTCTCCGATCGACGAAGATGGAAAACATCATCTTTAACGGAACAAGAAAGCTCAAACCGCTGAGCCTTTCCGAAGTCTCGCTGACGATCGAAAACACAAGGAATGTGCTCCCGATCGAATACACGGAAGTTACCGTCACGCGAAGACTGTACCGCAATGGAGAGAGCGAATATCTGCTCAACCAGGTCCCCTGCAGACTCAAAGACATTCTCGACCTCTTTGCTGATACCGGCATGGGCAGCGATGCTTATTCGGTGATCGAGCTGAAAATGATAGAGGAAATCATCAGCAACAAAAGCGATGAGCGACTGCGACTGCTGGAAGAAGCCGCCGGAATCACCAGATATAAACAACGCAGGAAACAAACGTTCAGACAGCTTGAAATAACCGGTCGGGACCTTGAACGGGTGGATGACGTCCTGTCCGAGGTGTCAAAAAAAGTCAGAAATCTGAAAACACAGGTCCGGAAAACCCGGAAATATCATGAACTGAAAACAACGCTCCGTGAACTCGATCTGATGCTTGGCCGGCTGCAGCTCCGGGAGATTGAAACGAAGCTTGAACCGTTACGAAAAAAAATCGACGAGCAAAACAAAGAGAACCAGGAACTTGCGACAACCATTGCACTCAAGGACAGCAATCTGCAGAACGATGAGCTCCAACAGCTTCAGCAGGAACAGGCCCTGTCAGAAGCACAGCATAGCATCAACGCTGACAATGAACGCATCCACGCTCTTGAAAAAAAGCTGCTCCAGCTCCAGGAACATGAACATCATCTGCAGGATTCTGTCGTTCGGGCATCTTCTGCCCTGACTGACAGGAAAAACAAAACCGCGGAAATCCTCGACAGGCAACATGAACTGTCTGCATCGCTCACGCCGCTGGAGGACCAATGCAGACAGGAAAAGGATGAGCTGGAGAAACTCACCGGTCAACTCGACAAACAGAACACGCTGCTCAATGCCGCACGCTCAGAACTTCGCGATATCAGAACAGCTATCAGCGAGGCCGACAGGCAGAACGCTGAACTGCAGATCAAGCGCCACAAAATCGAAACGTCACAGCAGTACCTGAACGCCGCCCTCCGTAATCTGGCAGAGAAAACCGACATGCTGCAATCGGGTATAGAAAAAAGCCGGATACAACGAAAGAACCTTCAGCAACAACAGATCAGCCTCTCCGATCAGATTGACACTGCCATTGAAGAACTCCGATCGATGAAAGCTAGAAAAGAGGACCTTGGCCGTCAGATCGAATCTAACAAGGAAAAACTTCTGGAATACCGCGCAGAAAAAGACCGTCTGCACAACCGGATCATTCTTGCCAACTCCATTCTGGATACCTATGAAGGTCTGCCTGAAGGTATCGCCTATCTGGAAACATCACCCGGGCAAAAAAGGGGCTACGGATGCCTTTCCGATCTTATCTCTCTTGATCCGGTTCACAGAAAAGCTGTCAATGCGGCACTGGGCGAATCACTCGGGTTCTACGTCTGCTCCACAACCGATGAAGCACGGGCAGGCATCGATGCTCTCTCCAAGGCCGATAAAGGCAAAATAAGCTTCCTTGTCTTGGAACGTCTGAACGAGCCCGAAAGCGCCATATTGCAGCCGATCGAAGGGACCACGCCCGTTTTATCCATCATCGACACGCCCGGAACCATACACAAAGCCATCGAAGTCCTGCTTGGAACCGCCTATATCGTAAAAGATCTCGCCCTTGCCGACAGCCTGTCGCGCCAATACCCGTCATACACATTTGTCACTCCTGAAGGAGAACGGATTGAACCGAAAGGCATCATTCACGGTGGAAGCAGCAGGGAAAACGAAGGGCTCCGCCTCGGGAAAAAAATGGAGCGAGATGAACTTCTTGCCGACAAACAACGCGTCCTCACAAGCATGCAGGAGCAAGAAGATACTCTTGAAGAGCTCTACCGATTGCTTCAGCAGCTACCTCTCGGCGAAAAAGAGCGCCATCTTCAATCCCTTGAAAAGGAACGCAACGCGCTTGAAAAGCAGTTCATGCAAATCGATACCGCAACAAAGGCCCGGGAAACAGAGCTTGAACTCGCCAGCCGCGACATGCTCGATACAGGGAAAAAGCTGCAGGAAACAGAGCATGAACTCGCTGCGCTTATCCCCCGGATAACGACGATTGAAAAGAAAAACAATGAACGACATGCCATGCTCCGCCAGGCCCAGCAACGGATCGGCCTTTCAGAAGAAGAGCATAAACGCCTCAGCAAAGAGGTGCAGGCCCGGCAGAACAGTCATCGGGAGTCACAGCTCGAACTCGATAAAATCCGCTACAAAATAACTTCCGGTCTGCAGAATATCGAATCGCTTGAAAAAGAAGCGGAGGTCATGCGAAACGAAATAGAGACGGCACAAACTTCCGTTACAGAGGTGAGAAAAGAGCTCGGATCATGCGACAGGGAACTTGAACTCGCACGTATCGAATGCGCAAAACGACAACAGCAGAGCACTGCAATCGAAACGGTTTACAGGGAGTGCAAAATCCGTAATCAGGATACCCGCAATACGCTTCGGGAACTCAGACGCAACCATGAGATCGGCCTCCGGCTCTCAGCGGAATTCCAGCAGAGGCAAATGGAACTTGAACGAGGCATTGACAATCTTGTCACCGCAATACAGACCAGATACAACTGTGATCTGCATGATGCCGGTTGGGAACCGCCGACAGATTTCAATCTGAATGATGCAGAAAAAAAAGCTGATGCCATTCGTGATCAGCTGGAGAAATTCGGTGCGGTCAATCAACTGGCTCTTGAAGAATATGAACAGGAAAAAGAACGTCTTGATTTCCTGACCGGACAGAAAGAGGATCTTATGGCAGCTGAATCACAGCTTCGGGGAACCATCGATGAAATCAACAAGACTGCGCTGAAAAAGTTCGAAGATACCTACAACACGGTAAGACGGAATTTTGTCAGCATGTTCCGCGAACTTTTCGAGGAAACGGACGAGGCTGATCTGATGTTGTCATCAGGTGAAGATCCTCTTGAGGCACATATTTCGATCATTGCAAAACCACGGGGAAAAAAGCCGCTCTCCATAGAACAGCTCAGTGGAGGAGAAAAAGCGCTCACAGCCTTGTCGCTGCTCTTTTCCATCTATCTTGTCAAACCCAGTCCGTTCTGTATTCTTGATGAAGTCGACGCTCCGCTTGATGACGCAAACATCGATCGTTTCATTAAACTTCTCAAAAAATTTGAGAATAACACCCAATTTATTATTGTTACGCACAACAAGAAGACCATGGCTTCTTCCCGGGCCCTGTATGGGGTAACCATGGAAGAAGAAGGGGTATCGAAACTCATTCCCGTCAAACTGGGAAAAAAACACACGGAACGTTCATCCGGAAACGATGCTGAATAAACTTGTTCTCTTTGACATCGATGGCACACTCCTGAAAGTCGGCAACATTAATCGCCAGTCGTTAATTGATGCTCTTATTGCAGTCTATGATACCGAAGGAAGCGCCCGGCATCACAATTTTGCCGGTAAAATGGACAGCGTTATCATATACGAAATCCTTCAGAACGCAGGGCTTACCGACAAACAGATCGCCGCGGGTTTCGAGCAGGTCAAACAAACCTATATCGAGCTGTTCCGTCAGCAGGCGAAGGCCCGGGATGTGACGCTGATGACAGGAATCCGGGAACTGCTGCTGACGCTTTCAGATCGTGACGACATCCTTCTCGGACTGCTTACCGGAAATTTTGAAGGCTCAGGGCGCCACAAGCTCCACCTTCCCTCGATCAACCATTATTTTTCATTCGGAGCATTCGCTGATGACGCCTGGCATCGCAATGATCTCCCGGCGATAGCGGTTGAACGCGCACGAAAACTCACAGGAAAAACATTTACGTCTGAACAGGTCGTCATCATCGGCGACACGGAACACGATATCCGGTGCTCAAGGGCAATCGGGGCAAAATGCATTGCCGTAGCAACCGGAAATTACCCCGCTGAAAGCCTCCTCAAGCATAAGCCTGACGCTCTTTTTGAGCATTTAGGCGATACCGGAGAGGTCATCAGATGCATTCTTGCATTTTAATTCAATTAACTGCTCTTTTATGAAGGCTCATCGACGACACATACGCGAAAAAATTGTACAGGCGCTCTATACCCTCGAACTTCGCGATACCGATATCAGCACGGCTGCCGACTGGCTTATCACTCCTGAAATATCAAAGGATACCAACGCCATCAGATTTTTCAAGCAGCTTCTGCAGGCTATCGTGAACAACAGGGAAGAGATCGACCAGTATATCTCAAAACATACCTTCAACTGGGATATGAGCCGGATCGCCATTATTGACAAAAATATATTGCGAATGGCCATGGCGGAAATCCTCTACTTCGAGGATATTCCTCCCAAAGTATCGATCAATGAGGCAATCGAGATCGCGAAGAAATTCAACAGCACTGACAAAAGCAGTAAATTTGTCAACGGCATCCTCGACGCCATTTTCAACGACCTGAACAAATCAGGAAAAATCAAAAAATGCGGCCGGGGTCTGATTGATCAGTCAAACAATCCGAAAAAGAGTACTGAAGACAAGCCTTCTGATGTGCAGTAGCGGAACAACATTCTCCTTCTCCCATGCATGAATCGATTTCGGAAAACGCAAGAATCATTGCTGTCGGCGACATTCACGGATGCATCGAATCGCTGCAACAACTGGTCCGGCTGCTTGAACTCAGGCCATCGGACCAGCTTGTGTTTCTTGGCGACTATATCGACAGGGGGAAAGACTCGAAAGGAGTCATAGCCTGTCTGATGGATCTGCAGCGGTCGTTTCGCTGTTTTTTTCTCATGGGGAACCATGAACTGATGTTTCTCGACTACCTTACAACGGGCAATGCTTCCGCATGGCTCGCCAACGGAGGAAAAGAGACCCTGGCGTCTTACGGAATCACCGACGGCAAAGATCTTCCCGAAAACCATGTGGAGTTTATCCGCTCCTGCCGTTTTTTTCTTGAATCAAGGGACTTTATCTTTGTCCATGGGGGACTTGACCCGGACATGAGCGTCCGGGACAATATCCGCTATCTTCAACCCGCAGATTTCTGCTGGATGAGAACCCATCTGCGCACATCCAATCTGGAAAAAAACCGTTACCGGTGGGAAAAAACCGTCGTATGCGCTCACACGCCAACCCCGGAAATAATCAATCTCGACAAACTGATCTCGATCGATACGGGATGCGTCTACAATAACGACATCTCACTCGGAAAGCTTTCAGCCATAGAGCTTCCGTCACGCAAGCTCATCCAGACTGCCAATATCGATTAAACCGACCATCATGAATGTTTCAGAAAAAGTAGCCTTCATCGACGAAGCGCTGGGATTGCAATATCCCTCTCCGAAAAGCGAACTGCAGTATCAGACCCCATTTCAGCTGCTTATCGCGACCATGCTGGCAGCGCAGTCAACCGATAAAAAAGTCAATACCATTACGGAAACCCTCTTCCGGGTCTGTCCTGATGCGGCAACAATGAGCCGGACCGGTCTTGAAGAGATCAGAACCATGGTCCGATCGATCAACTACAACAACACCAAAGCCAAAAACATACTTGCCGCCAGCTGCATTCTGATGGAAGAATTCGGCGGCGAGGTGCCTGATTCAAGAGAGGCGCTTGAAAAACTGCCCGGAGTCGGACGTAAAACAGCTAATGTTGTTCTGAGCAACGCGTTCGGAAAGCCGGTCATGCCTGTCGATACGCATGTCCACCGTGTCTCGAACCGTATCGGACTGGTAGCAACCGACAATCCTCGCGCCACAGAAGAACGATTGATGGAAGTTATCCCCGAAGAACGGATCATAGACTTCCATCACTACCTGCTGCTCCACGGCCGTTATACATGCAAGGCACGTAAACCAATGTGTGGCGAATGCCCGATTGTTCCCGCATGCGATTATCCGGCTGAAAACTGCTGAAAACCTGCTGAATCAGACCAGTTCGATCTTGCGGTCGACAGCATAGACCCATTCCCCTTCAGGGCGGTTGCGATGACCTGTCCAGAGTTCGAGGGTAATTCCTTTTGAGTGATCGACCTGTGAGGTAAAAATCTCCACCTGATAATACAGCTCATCAAGCAGATCGTCCCATGCTGTTGCAGCTTCTTCATAGGCGCCGGCAGGAATGAGCGAGTGACTGCCCGCCTGAAAATAATCGGTAATATGAACGAAACTGTCCGGCATGAGAAAACCGCCCCGGTAGGTCCCTCTGCGACGTTTCATGCCTGGAACCTCAATCCAGAATTCCAGGAGAGAATCGGCTGAAAGCTGTCCATCTCCTGCAAGACGGGTAAGAAGCTGCTGTACAGTTTCTTTGATTCGGGCTTTATTGTCAGCTGAAAGTTCCTGCAATTTGAAATCAGGTGTATGGTCTCGCATATCAAGCAGATTTTATAAGAGGTTAGAAGAAAACAGTCTGTAAAAATATACGGCTATTTCAATTGATCATCAACCGCCATAGCGCTTTGAGAACCGATAACCATCGAAGGAAACAGGATTGAACGGCGCATCCCGCGAACGGAGTTGCAGATAAACACGGCATCAGCGGCAAGAAGATCTGACGGGTAGAGTACTTTTTCAGAAGCGTTCTGTCGAGTATCAAGAAAATAGCGGCGATAGATGCCCGGAAGCATCCCGGAAGAAAGCGGCGGAGTGAAATACCATCCGTCTTTCAGGATAATCACGCTGCTGATAGCTCCCTCGCTGATCTCTCCCCGTTCATTACAGAAGAGGACTTCGTCAAAACCCTTTTGCTGAGCCTGCCGGAAAAGCCGGTCATAAAGAGTCCGGGATGTTGTTTTATGTTCGAGCAGCGGGTCCTGTGAATCGGTTGCAGGTCCTGCGAAACAAACCTTCACAGGTGAGCGGAAGGCCTCAGGAGCGAGAGGCTCCGATGTAATCGAAAAACTGCCATTTTTCTCCAGAACCACCCTGACCCGGCTTGTGCCCTCACGGCGAAGCACAGCGTGGGCGTGCTCGAGAAGACTCTGTCGTAATGCATCCTGATCACAGCATAGCCCAAGCGTTTCGGCAGAACCCTGCAGACGATCGAGATGTTCCTGAAGCCAGAGATAGCAGCCATTCCAGAGCAAGGTCTCAAAAAGAGTATATGAAGCGCAATAGTGATCAAGAAGAATACGGGCTTTAAGACCGCATTCGGCAAACTCGTCCCGGGCGTCCGAATCCCATACAATACCGCTGCCTGCCCCATAGATTCCATGCCTTCCCGTCAGCGACAGCGTCCGGATCGCGACATTGAATTCCATGGTCATATCCGGCAGCATAAATCCAACTGCTCCGGTATACACCCCCCTTGGTGAATGCTCAAGCCTCCTGATAAGCTGCATGGCTTTTATTTTTGGCGCCCCGGTGACCGAGCCGCATGGAAACAGCGCACGAAAAAGGGTCCTGAGATCACAATCCTCGACAAGCTCGCCCTCGACAGAAGAGATCATCTGATGCAGTGTAGGATAACTTCTGGTGACAAACAGATCAGGTACGGTCACGCTTCCCGGCTTGCAGATTCTTCCAAGATCATTGCGCAGAAGATCGACGATCATGAGATTTTCAGCAAGATTCTTTTCGGAACGAAGCAATCCCTTGCGGATCCGTTCGTCCTCAGCTGCACTTCCTCCCCTGGGCGCAGTCCCTTTCATCGGACAGGTCCGTATGAAATTCCCCTTTCTGGAAAAAAACAGCTCAGGAGAAAACGACATGATCTGATGGTGTCCGATATTGAGCCATGCCCTGTAGGCTTCAGGCTGACTTGACGATAACGCGTGAAAAAGCATGCCGGGCGGGTAATCGAAATCAAACTGATAACGCCCGGTAAAATTCACCTGGTAGACATCCCCCGCTGCAATATGATCGCGTATGGTCTCGATTCTGTCACTGTAGGCGTCGGCTGTCATATCGAATTGCGGAGTACGTCCAAACACATGTGAAGCGGCAAGTCCGGTGCAATCGCATCGACGGGGAGCTCTGTAAACGCCAAACCAGGCAAGAGGCAGTTCTCCCCCGTTTCCGGATTCGATCTGCGGGAACGATGCCGGTTCAAATCCATATCCGGCTTCATAACCGATATAACCTGCCAGCGCATATCCCGCTTCGAGCCTTTTCTCCAGCAGAGAAAAATACGCACCCGTATCACATGATGAAGTGAGTGAAAGCGTCTCAAGCGGCTTTTCAAAGCATAGCCCTCCCCCCTCGCCATTCCGGAAAAACAATCCCCCGAACCAGAGAGCACCGGATGAAAGCGACGTCAGGGGAGAACCGTGAAGCGACTTCATTGCTCTCCGAGATAGCGGAAGCTGATGGTTCTGCCAACAACCGATTCAAGCCATGACTTCATCCGATCGGCCGCCCAGATTTCAATGTCCGGCTCGTCACGCGACATCAGGCCAAAATCGATACGCGCATCATCGATCTCTGCATGAATCGAACGGATGGCACAGCGATGGCCGCGATCAAGACCATTTGCAATCCTGAGAATACCCGCAAGCACATCAACCGTCTTTTGCTGCCGGGGTTTCAGCTGAGCATAAAGCTCGTGCTTTTCGGAAGGAGAAGATTTCCTGTGATATCGTGCGACATTGGCAATAATACTGATCTCTACCGGAGTAAACCCCCTCAACTCGCCGTTGATGATAATATACTGACTGTGTTTATGATGGGCCGATATCGAAATGAACGTCCCGATGTTATGCAGGAGAGCCGCATATTCGAGCAGTTCCCTGTCCCTGGCATCAAGGTCATGCAGCGATTGCAACGCATCAAAGAGCTGCAGGCAAAGCATTGCGATATGGCTTGAATGCGCCTTGTCCCAATTGCAGCGGAAGGCGAGTTCCAGAACACTTTCACGTCTGATATCAACCTGCCGACTTCTGATCGATGAGGATTCCGGACCATACTGTGCCAGATGGTGGATCACCATCCCTTCACGAAGCGCGTAATCGGAAATGACGATCTCTCGCAGTTTGAAAAGCCTGAAAATTACGTCGACGAGGATCAGGCCGGGAATAATCAGGTCTACCCTTTTTTCGTCAAGTCCCGTCAGCTTGTTCCGCTCTGCAGAGGAGAGCCCGATGACCTGACGGTAGAGTTTCTGGAACTCCTTGCGGGAAAAGGAACTGTTGTTGAGCGCAACCTCGCTGTCCCGTCCGCTGAGGAAGCGGATCATCCGTGCTATGTTCTGGGATGTCCCGGATGAAGCGATGGCCCGGTGAACTTCCAGCTCACGGGCTTTTTCAACCGAAGATTGAAGCTCGGCAGAAAAAAACTGATCGAGAAGATTGAGTTCATGATGCGAAATCGGATCGGTGGTGATAAAACGTTCAAGCATCCTTGCGACACCGATCTTGCGGCTTTCCAGCAGATGGACGTGTGTGTTGTCGGCAATAACGAATTCAACCGACCCGCCCCCGATATCGAACAGGAGGTCCGGATTCCGGGTGAACGTAACAGCATTCCGAACGCCGTAATAGATGTATTCAGCCTCTTCCGCTCCGGAAATCACCTTGACCTTCAAGCCCGTCTCGTCAAACACCTTCTGCAGAAACACCTCTTTATTGCGGGCTTCCCTGATAGCGCTGGTGGCGAACGCAATAATATTGTCAATGGCAACACCATGCCGGGAAGCAAGCAGCACAAAGTGCTTCAGGGTCTCGACCCCGGCATCCATAGCTGTTTCATTGAGCATTTTCGTAGAGATACTGCCGCGTCCGATACAGATCATATCCTTGACCCGGTCAATCTCGACAATACCCTTATCCCGGCTTTCCTCGACAATGACCATATGAAAGGAATTGGTCCCGAGGTCAATCGCGGCGACCCGCATGTGTTCTCTGATCATAAAAAAACGCTGTCCGATGAGCATGTTCAAAGGCCAATAAAATACAAGTTTTCGATTGAATTAATAACCGGGGCCATGCGAACACGGCATAAAAAAAGCCGCTGCAACGGTTTTACTGCAGCGGCAAGGGATCCTGGCCCTCTTCTGAAAGACCGTCTGAAGTTCAATCACAGCCAATAGCCGGCACCAGAAGAAACGAACACGACCTCAGGGTCGAACCCCCTGAAAAGAACTTCATCAACATCATAAGCAGAAATATCCATAACAAAAAAATCCACCAGAAAAGCATGTCAGAACCGGCAGAAACAAGGATAGCAGGAAGAAATACTATCCACATCCATTTTTCGTAGCGTTAATTCCATGTATATTTGTTCCGTGATATCAGCGGCAATCGGTATCTTGCATACCGCAAGAACGATGATTTATGTGAACAAAGTCCCCAGTGAACGGACCGAGACAGAACACGCTATCATGACACTATCCGCCAGATCGGGAGAGGAGCACCGTTCCTTCAGATTTGAAATCGCCCGCAAGATCATCCATCTCTCGTCAATATCCATTGCCGTCATCTACTGCCACATCAGCAGAGAAATCGCTCTCATGCTCATCATTCCGCTTTTTGGCGGGTTTTTCATTGTCGACATCCTGAAAAATTTCATACCCCCCATAGCATCATGGTACCACAAGACATTCGATGCCATGTTGCGCGAACACGAACTCGAACAGGAACGCATTCACTTCAACGGAGCAACATACATCACCCTTTCGGCGCTCCTGCTCATAACTTTTTTTCCTAAAATTCTTGCCATAACGGCATTTGCGCTGGTAGCGGTATCCGATACGCTTGCCGCGCTTGTCGGCAAAAAATTCGGAACACATCGTATCGGTGAGAAAAGTCTTGAGGGAAGCGCCGCATTTCTGGTTTCCGCTCTTGCTATCATCGTCATCGTGCCGAAACTCAGCCTGGCTGCTGGTATCGTGATGGCTGTAACGGCCACGCTCGTCGAAGCCATGTCCCTGCGCCTGGGAGGATTTAAAATCGATGACAATCTTACCATTCCGTTAACAAGCGCCCTGACAGGTTATCTCTTTTATCTCATGACGCAACCCGGCGATATCCCGTCACTCTCATTCTGCCCATAGACGCGCAGCAGATCGATCATGCAGACACTCATTACAGACTCTCCGGCAGAAGCTGCCGGCTTCATCAATCGTGGGGAAATCGTGGCATTTCCAACCGAAACCGTCTATGGCCTCGGAGCCGATATCACCAATGAATCGGCTGTACGGATGATTTTCAAAGCAAAAGGCCGCCCGCAGGACAATCCGCTGATTATTCATATTCACGACCCCGAGCAGGTCAGTGACATTGCAGAGACAATTCCTGCAGCGGCACAAACGCTGATGACGTGTTTTTTTCCGGGCCCTTTAACGCTGGTACTGAAGAAGAAAACCGGAATCAGCAGTGCAGTTACCGCGGGACTGGCGACGGTTGGAATCAGGTGCCCGGAAAATCCGGTAACAAGAGCGTTCCTTCGCTGTTGCGCTCATCCGGTCGCCGCTCCCTCTGCAAACATATCCGGAAAACCAAGCTCTACGGACTGGCGAACGGTCTATCATGATCTGCATGGAAAAATAAGCTGCATTCTCAAGGGAAAAGAGAGTTCCATAGGGCTGGAATCCACCATTGTCGACTGCTCGACCGATCCCCCGGCTCTTTTACGGGCGGGGGCGATCAGCCTTGAACAGCTGCGCAGTGCTCTGCCCGACATCATGGTTGCTTCTGCCCCGGCACACGATGAACAGCCAAGAAGTCCGGGGCTCAAATACCTGCACTACTCCCCCTCCGCAGCTGTCATCGTTGTCGATCCGGAGGATATTCCCGAAATGCCCGACTCAGGATCGGCATATATCGGTCTGACGCCGCCGCAGGGGCATTTCAGAAAAACCTGTCTCTGCAGCGACATCGAAACCTATGCATTCCGGCTCTTCAGATTTTTCAGGGAGTGCGACCGGGATAACATTGCGACAATATACTGTGAACGTCCTCCGCAATCCGGCATCGGACGGGCGATCCGCGACAGACTGAAGCGGGCAGGCGGAGAGCATTGAAAACAGGATCAGAAAACCAGTGAACAGCCCAGGTGATACGAGCCCGGGGAACCGGACAGGCGAAGGTCATGACCGCTCCCTACCGCATCCCTGTCGCTATACCATGTTTTCTCCACCCTGCCTGAGAGCCTGACATTCGGGGAAGCTTTCAAGGAAAGAAGCGCGAAAGCCGACGTACCCCGGCCGTAATAGGACTGAAGATTAAAAACCTGAGGAAGGTCGTCTTCATAGACATACACTGCTGCATCGTATCCATCGGTATCAAACAGGGTCCAGCGGGTTTTGAACGACAGCGGTCCGGATGCGAGATTTGACTGCGCGTAAACAAGCCAGCCCTCGTATCGCTCCCGAAAGGTCTGATAATCAGCGGTAACCATTCTGTAATCACCGCGAGTCTTCAATGTCAGCAGGCGGGATATTTTTGCCGTCATATCTATCCTGATGCGATCTGACGTATAAGGAACAGCGCTATAGTATCCGGTTGGCTCATCGTCGTTTTTTTCGGCATTCTCCTTATACTGGTGCTGAAGCAGAAGATCCCAGCGAAGCGACGGTTTCTGACGGTATACAATGAATACCTTTGCCTCCTGACCGGTCGATGAGAGCCCGTAATACCTGCTGAGCTCAGGAAACCGGAATATATCGTAGTAGGCTCCAACCTGAAGGTTCCTCAGAACCTTCGCCTGAATACCGACGTAATACCCCTCTTCATTGGCCGCGTCATCGGCCCTCTCGGCAAAAGCTCCGGCGAAGGGGGAAAAATAACGGCTATGATAATCCCTGACGGCAATGACAGACTCGATCGACGCTGACAAAGGAAATTCGGCACCGGCTATCCATGAAAGATATCGTTCACTGCCGGTCAATGCAGCCTCGCCGAAAAAATGAACACTGCCCGCAGTCAGATTGACGTCAAAACTTGCGGCATCATACCAGGATTCATGAACACCGGCATCATCGAACGGAACCCCGTACCCATATCCCATGACTGTCGCTCCGGCGCTGCCCTGAAGAGCTCCGTCATCAAGACGGTAATGCAGACTGAGGCCTGCAACCTCCTCATTGATATTGTCCCTGTGCAGCAGTTCGCTTTCTGTACGATGGTAACCCGACACCCGAAGTGCCGTCATGACATTGTCATAGACGGAGGCATCAACCGGGTTATTCGAGTAAAAGAACATCATCTCCAGCGGTCCGGAACCAAGAACCAGGCCGGCTCCCTGCATAAAACCATTCTCCGCACTCGACGTATACGGCTTCAAACCACCCTTTCTCAGGCTGACGCCGGTAGGCTGAACCCCTTTTGAAAGATAACGGCTCTGACCGAACAGGAGCCCCTGGCCTGTAGTCACCGCATAATTGCCTGCAACCAGCTGCCGCAACAGGCCTCTGCCGGAAAGATTGAACGAAAATGAGGTAAAATCATCAAGATCAGGTTCTCCGGTATCCTTCTCCTGAAGAGCGCTGATGAAAATATCTCCGTAGGTCAGCTGAAAACGATTATACATTTTATAGTTATCACCGGCATACGCTCCGGTGACAATGCCCTGGCGAGGTGGAGACTCCTGAAACCACCTGGTTGTCCACTTCCCGTTAACAGCAACCGGATCGCGTGGCAAACCCTTTTTCAGAAGACTGAAATCAAGAAAGGGCGCTATCTGTGACGCAATATCGGGACCGACGATATTGTCCAGATCGGCTTGTCCTGCAATAACCCCCTTGCTCAGGCGGTACTCGACAATACTGCGGGCATCCGGTACCGAAAGAAAGGGTAAAACAAGCAGATCGTCGATATCGGCAAGGTTAACGGCTATTTTCTGATCCTTGAGAAACGAGAGCTCATCGAGCAGCGACTCGACATCTCCCGGAGCGTCGCTCTGATCAAGAAGAACGGAAAGCTCGTCGCCGGCAGCCGCCGGAACTGACACAAAAGACTGGACAGTCAGCGGCAGGGCAAGCAGAGCAACGGCAAGCCTGCTCCGCACAAGGGGAGAACAAAAAAAATGCATGATGTGGGGGATAGGTTGGGGGATTTACTTGTTCATGTCGCTCAGGTTGAACCGCACTTCATGTACAGTTCCTTGACCTCCTTCTGGTTGAGAAAACGCCACTCGCCCCGGCGGAGTTTTCCTGCCTTGAGACCGGCATAGGAAACCCTGTCGAGCTTTTTCACATCATAACCCAGCGACCAGAACATTCTTCTTACCTGATGGTTCTTTCCCTCGTGAATCGTAACCAGCACCTGCATTCCATCCGACAGCAGTTTCGCTTTGCAGGGACTGACCTTTTCACCGGTATCCTTCAGTCTCATTCCTCCGGTCAGGGATTTCAGATCCCTTTCCGGAAAAGGCTTCTCGAGCTGAACAAGATATTCCTTTTCAACAAGCGAGGAAGGATGCATCAGCTTATGGGCCAGATCTCCGTCATTGGTAAGAAGCAGAAGCCCGGTACTTTTTCTGTCGAGACGGCCTACAGGAAATATCCGCTCGGGAACAGCAATAATATCAAGAACCGTCTCCCGTTCCTTTTCATCACGATTGGTGGTAATGATGTTTTTAGGCTTATTGAGCAGAATATACACTTTTTTTTCTTCGGGCAATGCCAGAAATCTGCCACTGACAACGACCTCATCTTTTCCGGGATGCACTTTCACCCCCTGGGTTCTTGCAATCCGTCCATTGATCATGACTTCGCCCGCTTCGACCAGCCGGTCAGATTCCCTTCGCGAAGCAATGCCGCACAAAGCAAGATATTTGTTAATCCTGATTCCTTCCTCAGTCCCCGGATCCTTTTTCATATACTCCTTCATGTTCATTGTTTTCACCCGACGACATGAATAATTCGTGAACGTCATTGTCCATCGAAAGATCCCTGATTTCACGAAGTTTCGGCAGATCCTTCAATGAAGCAAGGTGAAAGAAATCGAGAAATTCTTTTGTTGTGCCGTAGAGCAGCGGTTTTCCTGCCGTTGCCGCCCGGCCCCTGACATCGATCAGTTCCCTTTCAAGCAGTTTGCTGATGGCATAGTCCGGACTTACTCCGCGGATATGCTGAATCTCTGAACGGCTGACCGGCTGCTGATAGGCTATGACAGCCAGAACTTCAAGCACCGACTGCGATAATTTTCTGCGGATCCTCGGGGCAAGCATCTTTCGAAGGATCGGGGCAAGAGCCGGAAGCGTCATAAACCGGTACCCTTCAGCAATGGATTCGATCCTGAAGGCCCTGCCGGATGCGCTATATGAAGCATTCAGAGCCTTGACACCTTCATCGACATCAGCAGAAGACACGCCCTCATCAAGAATCTGACAGATAAAGGATGACGGAACAGCGTCTTCTGAAGCAAATATCACAGCCTCGATCTTCTGTTGCAGCATGAGCTTTTGATCTGTCACGTCACAAACAATGATGCGTTACCTGTCCGTCGTCTGTAAAAACAGAAACCCCCTTTCGAGGGCTCCGGAAGAAAAAATACCATTTGCGATCATTTCAGGAACAGCACTCCCCGCGAATCGATGCCGTCGTGAAATTACAGTCGATTCCCATACCTTTTTCATAGTTGTACCAGAGTTTCTGGCAGGGAAAATTACACTCATAGAGCGCCTTGCCGACAATGACGGAGTCAACCCCGTACTGCTCGAGCGACTGAAGCTTTTTCAGGTCCTCCGAGCTCGTCACGCCCCCGGAAGCAGTTACCTTCATACCTGCTTTCATGGCAAACCGGCGGGTGCTCTCGTAGCCGATCCCCTGCATCATGCCGTCGCATGAAATATCGGTATAGATAATCCGCTTCACGCCCAGTTTTTTCATTTCAAGGGCAAGTTCATAATCCTGCATGGAACTGCTCTCCGTCCAGCCCTTGATTTTCGGTATGCCGTTGTCCGCATCGATTCCCACAACGATCTGTGAAGGGGAAAACGTCCTGAGAAGTTCGCCGATCAGTTCAGGGTTGGTGACCGCTGCCGAACCTATGACCACCCGGCTGACACCTATGCCGAGATAACGCTCGACATCCTCAAAAGACCGGATACCACCGCCGACCTGAACGGGAATGTCGAGGGTCGTAACAATGTCCCTGATTTTTTCAAAATTAACCATCGTACCGGTCAATGCTGCATCAAGATCGACAATATGCAGCATCTTGGCATTCTGTTTTCGCCAGATAATGGCCATATCCCGGGGATTGTCCAGATAAATTTTCTGCTGGTCGAAATCGCCACGCGTAAGCCTGACACACTTCCCGTCTTTTATATCTATTGCCGGTATAATCAACATAACCTCGCCTCCTGGCCGGTTTAACACTTCGCAAAATTTCTTAACACCTGCAGTCCTGCATCCGAACTCTTTTCCGGGTGGAACTGTACAGCGAAAATACCATTTTTTTCAATGGCCGAACAGAAGTTTTTTCCACCGAAAAAGGTCGTAGCTACAGCATCTTCGCTATGAGCGGGATCGCAGTAATAGGAGTGCACAAAATAAAAAAACGAGTGATCGGCAATGCCCCTGAACAACTCGCTCTCACGGCAATAATCAACGGAGTTCCAGCCGATCTGCGGCACTTTTTCATTGGTATCGCGGAACAACCGGACTTTTCCTTTCACCACATCGAGCCCTCTGTGCGCCCCCATCTCTTCGCTTTCCGTGAGAAAAAGCTGCATACCAAGACAGATGCCGAGCACGTGACGCCCTTTATCAATGTGTTCCCTGATGGCGTCGCTGAAACCGGAACGGTTAAACGACTCTATGGCATGACCGAAAGCACCGACGCCGGGAACAAGAACTTTCGAATAGTCTGAAAGTCTCGACGCATCGGCACTCACAAGGGTTTTAACCCCGAGGTACTCGAATGCTTTCTGCACGGAATGCAGGTTGCCTGCGCCATAATCTGCAATAAAAACCATAAATAATACCCTGTTTCTTCTGGTGATATCAGACAGAAACCGAAGAACCGGATAATGCGTTCAAACAGTATCCGGAATAACGTTTCATTTTTATATTACTTATAAATTAAGTATTATAAAATTTTGGCCCACCTGAATATTTGATCAGTACATCTTTACACAATCGAAATCCTGAAGAACGATGCATACAATCGTCTCTGCAATTTTTTTAGCGGAAAATATCAAAAAATTTGAAATTGAAGCTCCGCGGATAGCAAAAAAACGAAAAGCCGGTCAGTTTGTCATGCTTCGCGTCGGTGAGCAGGGGGAACGCATCCCCTTGACTATAGCGGACTCCGATACTGAAAAAGGCACGATCACTATCATTGCTCAAGGTGCGGGAAAAACCACACGCGAGCTCAACAGCAAAGAAGCCGGTGACACGATCAACGACATCGTCGGTCCGCTCGGAACACCATCCCATATCGAAAATTTCGGCACTGCCGTCAGTATCGGGGGCGGCGTAGGAGCAGCCATTGCCTATCCGACCGCCGTTGCGCTTAAACAGGCCGGCAACTATGTCATCACCATCAACGGAGCGCGTTCCAAAGACCTCGTCATTCTCGAAAATGAGATGAAGTCTGTCAGTGATGAAGCCTATATCACAACCGATGACGGCTCTTACGGTTTTCATGGCTTTGTCACCCAGAAACTCCAGGAACTGATCGATTCAGGCAAAAAAATTGACTACGTTCTGGCAATCGGTCCCATTCCAATGATGAAGGCCGTCGCTGATGTTACCCGTCCCTATAACATTAAAACCGTCGTCAGCCTCAACCCGATCATGGTAGATGGTACAGGAATGTGTGGCGGATGCCGCGTAAGCGTCGGCAGTGAAATCAAATTCGCATGTGTCGACGGCCCTGAATTCGATGCGCACCAGGTAGACTTCACCAATCTCAACGACAGAAACAAGATCTACCGGAAAGAAGAACAAGCTTCTGACAGCACCTATCAGCATCGCTGTCATCTTGATAAGCAGGTATAACAACACTCTTCAATACATTCCATCCAACCCGCAGGTTCTGAAAAGGACCATGGGTAAGGATTGACAAAAATAACAAGGGTTAACTATGGACAATAAGACAATTACAACCAAGGAAAGGCTCGCCATTCCACGCCAGGAGATGCCTGCCCAGGATCCGGTGAAACGTACTGGAAACTTTCAGGAGGTCAACCTCGGCTACAGCCCTGAGGCTGCGGTCATGGAAGCCATGCGCTGCATTCAATGCAAAGACCCTGTTTGCATAAAAGGTTGTCCGGTCAATATCAAAATCGATGAATTCATCCATCTTGTTGCCGAAGGAGACTTTCTCGGCGCCGCAAGAAAAATCAAGGAGGACAATGTCCTTCCTGCAATCTGCGGAAGAGTCTGTCCCCAGGAGGACCAGTGTGAAAAAGAGTGCATTCTGGGCAACAAGCACAAACCTGTCGCCATAGGACATCTTGAGCGCTTTGTCGCTGATTACGAACGGGAAAGCGGCAGCATCAGAATCCCGGCAGTCAAACCATCCACAGGCAAAAAAATTGCCGTCATCGGAAGCGGTCCGGCAGGACTGAGCTGTGCTAACGACCTTGCTCAGTCAGGTCACCACGTCGTCGTCTTTGAAGCCCTGCATGAACTCGGAGGCGTACTCATGTACGGTGTTCCTGAATTCAGGCTGCCGAAAGAGATCGTGAGAACCGAGATCGAGGTCCTCAAAAAGATGGGCGTGGAATTCCAGAACGACGTGGTCGTAGGACGCTCCGTGACCATCGACGAACTGATCGAAGAAGAGGGTTTCCATGCCGTGTTCATAGGCGTTGGAGCAGGCCTGCCGTGGTTTATGGGAATCCCCGGCGAAAATCTTGTCGGAGTGCTTTCTGCCAACGAGTTCCTGACAAGAGTCAACCTCATGAAAGCCTATGACTTCCCGGAAAGCGACACTCCTGTATTCGACTGCAAAGGAAAAAATATTGCGGTATTCGGCGGAGGCAATACAGCGATGGATGCAGTAAGGACCGCAAAACGTCTTGGTGCTGAACACGCCTATATCGTTTATCGCCGTTCGGAAGCCGAAATGCCGGCAAGGGTTGAAGAAATTCACCACGCCAAAGAGGAGGGCATCGAGTTCCTTCTGCTCCAGAACCCCGTCGAGTTTATCGGCAACGACCAGCATTGGCTGACCGGCGTCAGATGCATCAAAATGGAACTCGGAGAACCCGACGATTCAGGAAGAAGAAGGCCTGTGCCCGTTGAAGGATCTGAGTATATACTGCCGATCGATATGGCCGTTATTTCCATAGGCAACGGATCGAACCCGCTCATCGGCCAGACGACCCCTGATATCGAATTCAGCAAACGCGAAACAATCGTTGTCGATGTCAATACCATGGGAACATCAAAAGAAAATGTCTACGCAGGAGGCGACATCGTTACCGGGGGCGCAACGGTTATTCTGGCAATGGGCGCAGGAAGAACTGCCGCAAGGGCCATTCACGAAAAACTGATGGGAGAAGCCCGAGGATTCGAAGAGTGGTAAACACCAGGAAAAAAGCACCATAAGAGAACGACCGTCAGGATGCAGAAAGATCCTGACGGTCGTTCTCTGCTTTACAGCACGCTATCGAGCTTCAGACTGGCCGTATTTTTCAGCCATTCTTCTGCGAATATCCTCGACTCTGGCCTTGTTTACCCCGAGATCCGAATAGCCCAGACGCGATGCTGAACGAACCTGGATAACACCATGAGAAGAATCGAGACGAAATTCGACATCGTCCACAAAACCCACAAGAGGCATCATAAAGGTCGCCCAGATATAGTCCTCGCTGCGTGACTCGATGCTGCCGCCCATTGCGGCAATAACATCCTGAAGCAAACCCCAGGCTGTACCGGGATCGCCCTGAATAGCAAGAGGAGGAACGCGTTCCGCCTCATTACTGATCTCGCTGCATATGCAGTTCGGCGTGCCGGGGCAGGGTCTCAATTTACCGTTGAGCAATCCCGGCTGATCGGCAGGGGTAGGCCATAGGCCGGAAACCGCCCTGGTCAATCCATGAAGCATATCATTGATACCATCCATAATATCTGTTGTTTAGTGTTCAAGGGCACCTGAAGAGAATTCATTTTTCAGGCAACGAACGGCAAAACCTCTTGTCTTGCCGGAACTGTTGCGATAAACTGCGGAATAACTGTTAAACATTTCCCTCGACAGTGCACTATACCCGTCGCTTTGCGTTGCCGACCAGTAAACCGCGCTCGAACCAAGAAGGCGGAATGCGCCGTTGCTGCTGCGATAGCCTGAGGGAAGAGCCGTGTAACCGGAGGAATTGGAAGCTCCTACATTCGGTGAAACCCAACCCTCGACCGATTTAAGATGGCTTGCCGCAGCTTTTTCCCCTCCAAGACGGTCAATGAGTATCTGCCAATCCTCGTCGGAGGGAACCCGCCAGCCCTCGGGAGCAAGCCCTCGAGGGTCATTGACAGCATACCAGTTATACAGTTTTCCGTATATCGCACCATTGACGCTGCTGTCAGCGTAATAACACCATGCGCCTGTCGTAAGCCGTTCCCATTCTGAAGGATCCTGAACCTGGGGAATCGCATCTCCATTTCGATAATGGCCGGTCGTAAGATTTTGAGCCATCCATATCTGATCGCCGATCGCGACCTGCCCAGGTACTGATGATACCTCCGCATCAGTAGCAGCAGAAAGCTTAGGATAAAAAGCACCGAAAGCAAAAACAATCAGCAATTTCACCATTGCTGAACACCACCACGCTGACCTCTTCATAGCCGGCCTCCGTTTATACATTATACGTGAATGAATCCTTTGCCCGGTCACAATGCTTTTATACAGACTTACCCCTACCTCATAAAAATACGCTTTTTCAACACAAATGGTTCAGGATGGTCTTCTATCGGAAGGAAAAACAGCCTTCATCGGCTGAACAGACCGTGAGCCTGCGTTCATCCTTCAGGGGTCACTGCTTTGGATTATGTTTCAGCCTGAAACGAAGCGCCCGCTCCTCGAGCACGCCGGACATCTGCCGGTCAACGAGTTTTACCGTAATCCGGGGAGGGCCGTCTGCTGTTTCAACATCAAAGACAGCGACCCTGAACAGATCTGTAGAACGGACAATAGAGGGCAGACTGGAGATTCTTGTAGCAACGCCGAGAAAACTCAGCGGCAGAAGGCACTTGACATGGTATGGATTACTGAGAAATATCCCGTAGCTCTTGACAGCGATGATCGAGCCTGTAAACATCTCTCCTTTTTCCGGAAGACCGGTTTGCAGAGAATCGTCCTGAACAGGATGGGCATCATGCGCTGACGGCATCGCCTCATGAGAAGCGATCAGTTCAATTTTCGAACGGATGTCCAGAAAATCATAACACTGAATACCCGGCTCGGAAACAAGCTCTCGCGCACTCAGCCCGCGGGTTGAATACACCTGAATGTTCTTGCCTCTGGAACGCAGGGCCCGTATCAGCGGAAGAAAATCGCTGTCGCCGGAAACAAGGATGAAGGAATCATATTCCGCTGCTGTCGTCAGGGCATCGACCACCAGCTCCACATCGAGGTTCCCTTTCATGACAACCTCTCCGGTTTCTTTATTGAGAATCTTTTTCACCGGCTTTGCCGTAATGGTATACCCATTGGCCTCGAGCATCCGGTTAAAAGCTGCCTGTTCCTGGGAAACGGCTCCTGATTCAGGCACATAATAACGGGCCTCGACAGAATCGAAGCTCTGCATAAAAAAAGCGATCAGGCGCGAAAAGTCAATCTGCCACCCCATATGCTTCTGTGTAAAAAAAAGATTGGCTCCATCGATAAAGACTCCTGCCTTGCAATTTCCTTTATCCGGCATCGTTACATCATGTTTGTTCGTTGAATAATCAGCCACGCGCAAGAATAGCGCCGATCATAAGCCCGAAAGAATAATCGACCAGACCGGAAGCGAGACAAAAGCCAGAATAATTCCAAGGACGACCATCATGTTCGAGAGCTGCGGATTGATATTATACTCGGATGCAATAATACCTGCCGTAATCATGGGTGGCATGGCCGCCTCGAACAAGGTAACCTTCAGTGCTGTTCCATGAAGATCGAACAGAAGAACATACAGCAGAGCAATAACAAGCGGTGCCAGAATAAGCTTGAAACCCAGCCCGAGAGCCAGATAACCTTTATTGCCTTCCAGATGTCCTGCATGCAGCTGAAAGCCTACCGAAAGCAGGGCGAGCGGAGCGAGAGTATCTCCAAGCCGTCGAAGGAGAACCGTCATCCATGGCGGATATTCATAAGGAATGAGCAGCACCGCGACCAGAAGGGCAATAAATGGAGGAAAGATGATAATCCGCCTGACAATATCGCCTGCCGCTGGTTTATGGCCTGCATAGATACCGGCAACAGTGAGCCCTGCTATCGAAAGAACCATAAAGGAGCCCATCTGATCAATGATAATCCCGTTGACAAGAGCCTCTTTGCCATAAAAAGCCTCGATCATCGGCAATCCCACAAAAGAGGTATTGCCAAGCCCGCCGGTCAGAATGAGCGCGCCGACAGTTGTGCGCTCCAGTCTGAAAACCCTGCCGGCAACCAGAAAAAACGCTGCGGCAAGACCAAAATGAATCCACGGCATGGCAGCCATAATAAAAAACTCTCTGCCGGGATGGAGATCATGAATATGGAGCAGGGTAACGGCCGGAAGCGAAACATGAATGATAACACCGTTCAGGACGGCTGCAGCAGAATCGGGAAGACGCCTGAAACGCCTCAGCATCACCCCGACGCCAAAACAAACGATAAGCAGTATCAAATTATGCATACGATCCCGGAAAAAACATCAGCCGGCCGTCAATGACCATATTTCCGGCAATGTCGTGAACAAATGCGATCCCCGGTGATCATGAACCTGAAAGGCCTGAAGCAGCGCCCCCCCGGACATCATTGATTTCTGCTTCCATGCCATCACGAAAGCGTTCCTCCGGGTTGAGTACGACAAGATCCCCCCCGGAGAGCCCCCCGGTAATTTCGAAATAGGTCAGATCGGATGCTCCCGGCGTCACCTGCTGTTTTTTCAACCGGCCATCAATGATTTTCCAGACATACTGGTGCTTCTGCTCTTCAAACACTGCCGTTTTCGGAACCAGCAAAGCTCCCTCGATCGTGCTGTAGATGATATTTGCCGTTGCAGTCATGCCGATCTGGATTCCCTGAACAGGCTCCTGAAGCGCCAGATACACTCTGGAAGTCTTCGTTACGGTATCTGTTTGCGGCACAATCCGCTCTACCAGAGCCGAAAAACGGTCTTCAGGGAGAGCGTCAAAGGCAATCGTTGCTGCCTGTCCCGGTTTCAGCTTCGGTACATCGAGCTCATCGATTTCCACATTGAGGATATAACTCGAGGTATCGACAACCGTTGCCACAAGGGTAGAGGAAGCAAGATAATCTCCTGCCCTGGCATCCTGGAATGCCAGCACTCCATCAATGGGAGCCTCGACGAACAAGCGCTTCAAGTCATCCCTGGCACTCTCAAACTGCATACGGCGCTGCTGAAGCTGACGCTCAGCCTGAGTATAGATATTTTCCGCATCATCAAGATCCTGACGCGAAACAGCCCCCTGGCTGAACAGATTGCGGCTGCGCTGCAGTTTCAGGGCTGCATCGTTCACCGCCGACTGCTGTCCCGAGAGAGCCGCTTCAGCCTCGCGCATGAGAAAAAGCAGTTGCTGGTCGTCGAACTGAAGAATCCGCTCTCCTTTCTTCACCCGCTCTCCCTCACGAAAGGCCACGGTCCTGACAGTAGCCGATATCTCCGTTCTCAGATCGGCCATGACATCCGCATCGACATAGCCAGTAGCGTAGACCGCCTGAACAAGCTCCATTCCCTTCACCGTGACTGCATCAACATGGACCACATTGCCGCGCATCATAAGAAAAACCACCGTGGCGATAAAAATCACACCGAGAGCAATGGTATATTTGGGAAGAATTTTCTGTAAAGACTGCATAGGTTGCATCATCAAACGTTACGATTCTGAAGAGGAAGTTAACAGTTTCAGAATTTTTCTCGTTGCCAACCTTGGTTTTTCCATAATTTTATCAATCTTTAGGATCTACTGAAAAATATTAATCTACCCTATCAATGAGCGAGAATCAAGATCACACGACAAGCTTTCTTGAAACCGTTAAATTCGATGACAAAGGGCTTGTTCCCGCAATTGTTCAGGATTTTGAAACAGGCAAGGTCCTCATGATGGCCTGGATGAACCGCCAGAGCCTCGAGATGACCCTTGAAAAAAAGAAAGCGTGCTACTGGAGCAGGAGCCGACAGAAACTCTGGCTCAAAGGAGAATCTTCCGGCAATATGCAGGATGTCCACGATATCCTGATAGACTGTGACGGCGACACCCTGCTCCTGAAAGTTTCTCAGACAGGCGGCGCTTGCCATGTCGGCTATCACTCCTGTTTCTATCGCAAGGCCAAAGACGATCTCTCTATGGAGATCTGTGATACCCTGATGTTTAATCCTGAGGACGTGTATGGCAAAAAAAGCTGAACCATCGTTACATCGATCCAGAGAAACGGCACAATCGCTGTTCCGGTCGAAGTCACACGCATCGATCCAGCATATGTTCGATGAAGTTGCGCCCACCTATGACTTTCTGAACCATCTTCTCAGCCTGGGCATCGACAACTACTGGCGAGCATTTGCCGCGGCAAAAGCAAAAAAACTGATCGGCAGCAACCCCGCACCGGCCATTCTCGATGTCGCCACAGGAACGGGCGATCTTGCCAGGGAAATGTCAAAAATTCCGGGGGCCAGAGTGACCGGTATGGACCTGTCGCCTGAAATGCTCGCTATTGCAGAAAAAAAATATCCCCAGATCCGTTTTACCCAGGGATATGCAGAAAAACTGGACTTCGACACAGCATCATTTGACATTGTCAGCGCAGGTTTCGGAGCAAGAAATTTCGAAGACCTGCTTAAAGGGCTTCAGGAGTTTCACCGGGTTCTGAAACCGGGAGGTCACACCCTTATCATCGAGCCGATGATTCCGAGAAACCCTGTGCTGAGAAAACTCTATCTTGTCTATTTCAAGAAAGTGCTTCCGAAGATCGCAAGCATGTTCAGTAAATCCAGCTTCGCCTACGATTATCTGCCCCACTCTGTCGAAGAGTTTCCGCAGGATTCGGAATTCATTGCCATTCTGAAGGAGGCCGGCTTCAGAACAGCAGAGTTTTTTCCCATGACATTCGAAACCTCGATACTCTATATCGCAAAAAAATAAGCCGCAGCCGGACAGACGCCCTGCATGTCCGGCTTACCCGGGCTGCCTGTGCTGGCAATCTGCCGTGAGGCATGTCAGCCAGGGCAGCTTCCGCAAGAGCGGCACAGAAGAGAAATAGATGATCATACCTGCCAGGTCGGCTGCAATATCGCCGGACGAAAAGGAACGGAAAGGAAGATAGAGCTGGACGATCTCCAGCAGAAGCCCGTAGCCAAAAAGAAAGAAAGGAATCACAAAACGGTACCGCCGGTACGGCAGCGACAAATCAGTCAGCATTGCCAGCACATAGAAAGCTGCCATATGCAGAACCTTGTCGTTGAGCATTATCCCTTCTGAAACCGGACTGTTATCGGTTGCCTTGAAAAAGACATACAGCATCACCGGGACAAGAAGAACCCTGGCTGCCCACCGCACTGCCCTATGCAATGTCGCCCCCGGTTTCATGAGCCTCAAAGTCCACTCTGTACTTCCTGAAATTCGAACAGATATGTTCCGTTGTCGCTCTGTCCGAATACAGAGTGCCGATCATTGCAACAACCTGTTCAGGATCGGAAATATGAAAAATCATGCGCATGTCCTTTGTATCCATCAGATGACGTGCGAGAACTTCCTGCTTCATCCATACGAGCAACGGCTCCCAGAGGTCTCCAAAAAGAATGATCGGCGTTTCGCAGATATGCTCGACCTGCACAAGCTGCCAGGCATAGAACAGTTCGAGCAGCGTACCGATCCCGCCGGGAGCCACAACCACAGCATCGGCAAGGGACATAAAGGTATCAAGGCGGTCGCTGAAACGATCAAACTCTTTCTTGATATCAAGGTAGTCATTTGACTGCTGTTCACGAGGCAGCCTGATATTGAGTCCGATTGAATGCGTTCCTGATTGCACACTTTTCGATCCGGCGTTTGCCGCCCTCATCAGTCCCGGTCCGCCACCGGTAATGATATCGATGCCCGATGCTGCAAGCCCCCTGGCAATAGCATACACATCCTGATAGACCTGATCTCCCTCCTGGATTCGCGCTGAACCGAAAATCGCAACCTTATAATGCGGATCCATAACACCTCGATTGTCTGTTATTGAAATTCACGATATCGCATAACCTCAGGACAGCATAGCTTCGAATTCATCTTCATCGATAACTTTCACTCCCAGCTTCAACGCCTTGTCGAGCTTACTGCCGGGATCCTTCCCGGCAATGACAAGGTCCGTCTTACTGCTGACGGATGTAACCTCTTTACCGCCCCTTTCAAGCACAAGAGCAGCCGCGTCCTGACGGGTGTAGCGTTCCAGCGTACCGGTAAAAATCACCTTCATGTCCTCAAAGTTCCGGTTTACAAGGCGTTTTGGCGCACCAGCCGCAAGCTGGAGACCGGCGGCCCGAAGCTTTTCGACAAGGGCCATAGCCCGGGGATATCTGAAATAATCATGCACACTCTGCGCAATGACCGGCCCAATGTCGGCAACGGCGGAAAGTTCGTCAACACCGGCCGAAGCCAGCAGATCGATTGAATGATATGCTGCCGCTAATTCTCTTGCGGTTGCCAGACCGACATGACGGATGCCCAGGCCATACAGCACACGCTCGTACTCCTTATTTCTGCTTGCATCAACAGCGTTCAGAAGATTCATGGCAGACTTGTCAGCCATACGGTCGAGCGCAGAAACCTGATCGGCGGTAAGGCTGTACAGATCGCCCGGATCGGCAACCAGCCCTTTATCGACAAGCTGCTCAACCAGTGCCTCGCCAAGAGATTTAATATCCATGGCGTTACGGGAAGCAAAATGAAGGATCCTCGCCTTGACCTGCGCAGGACAGGAGACGGCATTGGGACAGTACCAGCTTACCTCGTTTTCCGGATGGACCAGAGGGGTGCCGCAGGCCGGACAATGACGGGGAATGGCAATCGGACGGGAATCATCGCACCGCGTTCCGGGAACAACCCTGATGACTTTGGGAATGATCTCTCCCGACTTTTCGATAACAACCCGGTCACCGATCCGGATGTCGAGCCGGCGGATCTCATCGAAATTGTGCAGCGTCGAGCGTTTCACCGTTGTCCCGGCAAGTCTCACCGGCTCAAGCTCGGCTACCGGAGTAATCGTGCCCAGCCTGCCGACCTGAAACACGACGCGCTTCAAGACCGTTTCGGCCTGCTCGGCAGGGTATTTGTAGGCAATTGCCCAGCGGGGACTTTTCGAAGTCGCGCCAAGCTCCTCCCAGAAAGCGGGGTTATTGAGCTTCAGAACAATACCGTCGATGTCATACTGCAACGTAAAGCGACGATCCATCCATTCATCGATAAAATCACGAATTTCATCGAGGGAACGGCAGACCCGATAATGCCCTCCCGTGTAAAATCCCATCGATTCAAGGCGTCGCAACCGATCGACGTGAAGCATCGAACGGCAGTCCGGATCAGTCATATGGTAGGCAACAAACACCATTTTTCGCCTTGCCACCTCTGCCGAATCCTGCAGTTTGAGCGTCCCCGCCGTTGCATTCCGGGGGTTGGCAAACTGCTCCTCCTCAGGACGGCCCTCGTTAAGAGCGGCAAAACCGTCTTTTCGCATAAACACTTCGCCCCGGACCTCGATCTCCCTGCCGGCATAGCACGCTGAAGATGCGCCCGACGGTCTTAGCAGACGCAGCGGAACCGAGTTGATCGTACGGATATTGCTGGTAATATCGTCACCCTGGACCCCGTTTCCCCGGGTCGCGCCCTGGACAAGAATACCGTCCCGGTAGAGCAGGCTGACGGCAACACCGTCAAATTTCAATTCTGCAACAAATTCAGGATTCTCCCTTGCCTCTTCCGGAAGCAATTTCCGCACCCGGACGTAAAACTCTTCAACCTCCCCCAGCGAGTAGGTATTGGAAAGGCTTCTCATGGGTTCGCGATGCACGACTGACGGAAATTCTTTTGTAATCTCCCCCCCAACCCGCTGGCTTGGACTATCGGGCGTCACCAGATCAGGAAATGCTTCTTCAAGAGCTATCAGACGTTCAAGCTGCCGGTCGAACGCATAATCCGATATTTCAGGTTGAGCGAGCACATAGTACAGGTAGTTATGCCGGTCGAGTTCCTCTCTCAGCCGGGCAATCTCTTTAAAAGCATCCTTGCGTTCCATCGATTGTCTGCAGTTCGTTATCGGGTTGAAGAAAGCGCCCAGCCGGCAAGGTTTTTGACAAACGTGACCGATCCTCCCACCCCGAGCTTATCCCAGGTTGCTTTAAGGACTTTCGGGTATCGCGCGGCAACTTTCAGGAGAACCGTCACCAGTTCGTCGAGGCTCATCTCGTCGCGGAACATGGCCTGCCGGTAGCGATGAGGCAGTCCGTCAAGGACGATCATGACTTCGTTCATGAGTTCATTGACGAAATTGGGGGTATCGGTACGGGCATCGAAACACATATACTTCATGAGATTGGCCATCGACGCGACATTGGGCTCATACGCGCTGATCGGCTCGAGATCTTTCCTGGTAAGCGCTCCGGCGGCGAGAGCCCTGTCAAGGTCAGCGGTCAGTCGGGGCATGTTTCTGACCATCGAACCAAAACCGCAGAAGGTAAGAGGTGAACCGAGCGCAGCTGCGTCGCCGAAAAGAAGAATACGGTCTGAGGCAATTTCACGGGTTCGCCCGAAGCCTTCATGAGAATAGGCGGGAATAATACCGAAAACCGGACGATGGATCTTAAAATCCGGGCCGGGCTTTTTATAGTCGGAAAGCATCCTAAAATAGGTATCGAACAATCCGAGCAGAGATTTGTCGTTATCCGAATCGACAGCATCATAAAAAAACAGGTAGGTGATATACTCACGTTCCTTTGCCGGAAACCCCTCCCAGATAAGCTGTCTCCCGCTGCCGGCAGAAAAATCTGCAGGAGCGGTGCTTGCGAGAATTTCACCGACATCGTAATCAGCATTTTCGAACCCGCTGGCAATGGTGCCTACCGTAGGGCACACATGAGTATGCGGTCTGCCCTTGTTCAGCTGCATGGCGACCGGTGAAAGCACGCCCATTGCGTCGATCAGCACCTGCGCGCTATAATAGGAAAGAGCGCCGGCGCTATCGGAAACCTCAACGACAACGCGGTCAGAAAAAATGAAACAGCGTTGGAAAGCGGTCCTGTCGGCAATACGTGCCGAAGAGCATGCAAGAAGTTTCCGGCGTGCGATCCCGAGCAGCCTGTCGGCATCAACAGCACAATCAAGCACGTTATCAATATACAGTCGCTTCTGCCGCTCACCGCCCGAGGCAAACTCAACCCAGCCGGTCCTGTAGCTTCGAACAATCACCGAATCGATCTCGGCTTGGCAAAAAACACCGGTCTCCTGCAGCTTTGACAGCTCACTGCGCGAGATGTTCCAGTCACGCGTCGACTGACCCGCCACCTGCCGGTCAAACAGAAGCACCCTTTTTGCATACCGTTGCGCCATTACCACCGCATGCAGCAGGCCAAGAGTACCCCCCGCATAAATCAGATCGAAATCCGCCTGGACATTGGCGTCCGCAGGCAGTTGACTGCCTGGAAGAACAACCATCGAAGGGGGACCCTGATGTATATGCTCCCAGTAACGATCGAGAGCGGCAATCTGGCGGAGCGCACTTTCGGCAGATCCTTCGGCAAGATTTCTGAAATTTCTGTACAGGTGCGGATGCGACTCTTTTATCTCTTCAAGCATGATATCAGCGATATGAGATTGAAAAAATGATGCGTTCCGGCGCCGGAGCGTCATCAGCGATCTTCCGGCAGACTCCGCGGTCAGGATCCTGTGACGGATTGAATCATGGTATCGCGTTCAATTTGGCCGTCAACAAGATGAATGCGGCGCTTTGCCCGGCCGGCAAACTCCTCGTCGTGAGTAACAAAGATAACCGTCTGATTCAATTCACGGTTCAGACGTTCAAATAACCCATAGACCATGTTGCCGGATCTGGAATCAAGATTTCCCGTCGGCTCGTCCCCGAGGATCACTTTCGGCTCATTGGAGAGTGCGCGGGCAATGGCAACCCGCTGCTGCTGCCCACCGGAAAGCTGGCTGGGCCGGTAATCAGACCGGTCGTCAAGACCGACCATATCAAGCAGCATGGCGGCACGCTCCCTAATCTCTTTTTTTGTTCTTTTTCCGTTGATCAGCATCGGCATACTGACATTTTCCAGCGCTGTAAACTCCGGAAGCAGAAAATGAAACTGATAGATGAAACCAATCTTCTCATTGCGGATGACCGTCATCTCCTTTTCACTTTTTCCGGTAATATTCTCACCGTCAAGCCAGACCTCCCCGAAAGTCGGTTTATCGAGTCCCCCCATGATATAGAGCAGGGTGGATTTGCCTGAACCCGAAGGACCCGTAATGGAAATAAACTCCCCCTCACGGATTTCCAGAGAAAGACCCGGTATAATGGTCTGAAGAATATCGCGGGAAAGTTCAAGCTCCCTGCGGACCGATACCAGCTTCAAGAGAATGTCGTTCATAGTGATCCTGCTGAGGTGATCAGGAGAGTAGATTGCTGCTATGGCCAAACATAACAAAAAAGTATTTCTACAGCTAACGAGATACCATCACCGCTGAAAAACCTCTGCCCCATCGAATAAAAACAGGAGAGACTCAACCCTCAACTTTTAACCTCTGCCCGCAGTTTATGACTACTCAGGAGGGACAGGAGGTAAACATCAATTCCCATCACCCGTTCATTCATGAAAGAACCGGAGAGAAAAGTCTGCTTCATGACCGGAGGCTCAGGACGCCTCGGTACAATAATTGCCTCGGCAATGGCCAGGGAAGGCTATGACATTTTTTTCACATGGCACTCATCGGCTTCTGAAGCAGCAAAAACCCTTGAATCCATACAGACCGTGAGCCCGGCTTCGAAGATGACGTCGTGTAACATATCCGATGTAGCTGATATAAAAAGGGCTTTTGCTCAATTCAGGGATCATTTCAGCCGTCTTGATCTTCTTATTGCAAGCGCATCGAATTTTTTCGGCACTCCGCTTCCGGACGTCAGCGAAAATGAATGGGACCGGCTGGTAGACACAAACCTGAAAGGCACGTTTTTCACCATGCAGGAAGGCGCTGCAATGATGCGCAGCCAGCCATTTGTTTCGAGAATCATCACAATAACCGATATAGCGGCAGAGCTCACCTGGAAAAACTTTGCCCCCTACACCGCTTCTAAAGCGGCTGTACAGCACCTGACAAAAGTATTTGCCAGGGTATTCGCCCCCGCTATCCTCGTCAACTCGATAGCACCGGGAACCTTCACGATCAATCCGGAATGGAACAACGGCCAGGACATTGACGATGAACTGAAAAACAAAATACCGCTCAAACACATGGGCAATCCGGACGATATCATCAGAACGATACGTTTTCTTGCGGACAACGAGTATGTGACAGGCCAGATCATCAATGTTGATGGAGGAAGACTGCTCTGCTGAAAAGAGGCGTGCAAACAGATGATAAAACCGGGCGTCTCGTCCCAAAAGGGATGAAAACGGCGTCTTCGACATAAAAAGTTCTACTCTTCATTTCATATATTCTATTCAAAGACAGCATTCTACCGTCATCAACAAGACACAATACCAGACCCATGATGCAGGAAATACCGGGCTCCGAGCCGGTCAATAACGAAACCGGACAACAGCGCTCATCGGCCACACCTGTCCCGGAACAGATTGCGGGAATCAGTGAACATGTTTCAGACCTGTACAACCAGTTCCGCGAAAGCCGGCACTATTCAAAACTTCAGGACGCGAAACAGCAGATGAAGGAATATATCAAAGACAACCCCGTTGAATCAGTGCTGTATTCACTCGGCGCAGGAGTTGTTCTTGGTTTTATTCTTCATAAAAAGCGTTAAAACGCATTGTTGACCATGTCGCATTTCTACAGCAGAGAAAAAAAACGACCGGCATCCGGCACGGAGGATCGTGGTATTGCCGAGCTCATCACCAGCACCATTACGGAAAGCTATGACGATCTGCTCGATATCATCGAAGCAAAAGCCGAACTCATTAAAATCGAACTCACTGAAAAGCTCGCCATTGTCGGAGCTCTGCTGATTACGGTTATCCTGCTCCTGGCGGGCATTGTGTATCTTTTGTCATCCATTGCGCTTCTCATCGGGGAACTGCTCGGCCATATGTATCTCGGCTACCTCATCCTCAGCGCAGGCTTTCTTCTGTCCTTACTGTTTTTCACAAAAATCAGGCCGGCGCTGCTCAAAAGCATGATCCATAAAATTCTTCTCTCAACCCATGAAACAAGACACTGAACCCTTAACGACAATAGAATCCCGGATACAGGACCTGCAGGAAAGCATTGAACAACGCCGCCAGCACCTGAAAACACGCGCGACGCGCCTGAAGGATGATCTGCAGGACGAACTTGCTCCTGAAGAAATCATACGAAAATATCCGCTGCAGACGGCAGCGGCATCGCTCCTGGCGGGCATTCTCACAGGGAAATTCATCAGGGCAGTAGTCACTCCCTCAGGACGTCAACCGCAAAAAAACATACAGGAAAAACCATCTGAATTCAAAGCCGCCCTCGGAGATATCGGTGTTGATATTCTCCGCTCAGGAAAGGACCTTGCATTCACCTACCTCAGACACCATCTGGATAACAGAATCAAAAGCGGAAAAACCCCGTAATACGGGAAAGCAACTCCGCCTGTACCAGTCTGCGGCAAGCTCCCGGCAATAGACACGGGAGCTTGTATTCTGACGCCTTCCGACTTTCCGCCATTTTGCTATATTCTCTTCATCCGGAACGTTCATTTATGGCAGCAGAATGATTCTGCATGCCGGAATTCTTAGTTCATCGCTATCGTGAAAGTAAATCTTGACAGGACATCTTCAGGCTTCTGCATAGGCGTACAGGGTACCATCCACCTTGCCGAAGAAAAACTCAGGGAATATGACGGAAAACTCTTCTGCCTCGGCGACATCGTGCACAATGAAGTAGAAGTCAAACGGCTGGAGAAACTGGGCCTCGTCACGATAGATCTCGATGAATACAGCAGGCTCACCAACGCTCCGGTCCTGATCCGTGCCCATGGCGAACCGCCTTCGACCTATACAACGGCGAAGAACAACAACCTCGATGTCACCGACTCGACCTGCCCGGTCGTTGCAAAACTGCAGCGAACAGCCAGAATGCTGCATGAGCTGGGATATCAGATCATTATCTACGGCAAAAAAACCCATCCGGAAGTCATCGGCATCAATGGTCAATGCGCTGACCGGGCAATAATCATCAAGCACCCGGACCTTTCAGCACCCGAAGAAACGGCCTCGCTTGATTTCACGCGCCGTACCGCCCTCATATCCCAGACAACCATGGATGTTCCGGGATTCTACAGGCTGAAAGAACATCTTGAGCACCTGTTTGCCGCATCTGCCGAAGCCGGGGACCGTGAGGCGGCATCAGACTGGCAGGATATCAGGGATATCGACCTGACTGCTGAAATAACCGGTGTACGTCCCCTGCCGAAATTTCTTTACAAAGACACAATCTGCCGACAGGTATCGAGCCGAAACAGTAAGCTGCACGATTTCGCCGCACAGAACGATGTTGTCATTTTTGTTGCCGGGAAAAAAAGTTCAAACGGGCAGGTTCTCTTCAATATCTGCAAAACATCAAACCCGCGGACCTATTTTGCCGAGGATGAACAGGATATACAAGAGGAGTGGCTGATGGAAAACAACCGGCCGGTCCGAAGCGCAGGCGTCTGCGGAGCGACGTCGACACCGATGTGGCTCCTGGAAAAAGTTGCCAGAAACATCGAAGGCAGATTTTCCTCCTGAAACAGTTAAACTCCGGCAGAAACCCAACATTTTTCAAGAAAAGCGCTACTCAATCATGGCAACTGTTTCACTGACCCTGAACGGGAAACCCATTTCAGCCGATGCTCATGCATCAATTCTGGAGGCAGCAAAAAGCAATGGCGTTGTCATTCCGACGCTCTGTTTTCATCAGGAACTCAACGCTCTCGGCTCATGCTGGATGTGCATTGTCGAACTCAAGGGCCAAAACCGATTTGTTCCGGCATGCAGTACCAGGGTAACCAGCGGCATGCACATAGAGACCGACAATCCTGAACTGCATGCAATGCGACGAAAAACACTTGAACGCCTCATTGATCAGCATTGCGGCGATTGTCAGGGCCCATGCGAAATTTCATGCCCTGCCGGCTGCGACATCCCCGCCTATATAGGGGCAATCGGCAGAGGTGACGACCGCGAAGCCATCCGGATTATCAAGGAAACCATTCCTCTTGCCGCTTCCCTCGGAAGAATCTGTCCTGCGCCCTGCGAAGATGCCTGTCGTCGTCACGGCATTGACGATCCGGTCTCGATCTGCGCCTTGAAACGTTTTGCCGCTGATCGGGACGCTGCTTCGCCCGAACCGTTTCTTCCCGAACGAAAACAAGCATCAGGAAAGAAAGTCGCTGTCATCGGAGCCGGCCCGGCAGGTCTGACAGCCGCCTACTACCTGCTGCGCAATGGCCACGATGTCACCATCTTCGATGCAAACGAAACCCCTGGCGGCATGCTCTATTACGGCATACCCCGCTTCCGGCTTCCTGCAGCCATGCTCGAGGCTGACATCGCTCCACTTCGGGCCATGGGAGGACAATTCGTTCTTAATACCGTTCTGGGACAAGACATCACACTCGAATCGCTCAAAGAGCAGGGTTTTCATGCGATCTTTATCGCTGTTGGCGCATCAAAAGCATCGACAATGGGAATTCCCGGAGAAGAACTTGCTGGAGTCGTTTCAGGAATCGGCTTTCTGCGGGATGTCGCATCCGGAAGACCGGTACGAACAGGAAAAAGAGTTGTTGTCGTCGGCGGTGGAAACACGGCGATCGACGCGGCAAGAACAGCCCTCAGAACCGGAGCGGAAGCAGTCACCATTCTCTATCGAAGAACACGCGAAGAGATGCCAGCAAACCAGGCTGAAATCGAGGAAGCCATTGCCGAAGGGATTGTCATGCAATACCTCGCAGCGCCATCTTCCATCGCCGCATGCGAGAGCGGTCTGGAAATGACTGCACTGAACATGCAACAGGGCGAAGCAGATGAAAGCGGGCGCCGACGCCCTGTTCCGATAGACGATTCAGCGTTTTCACTGTTTGCCGACACCATCATCGCCGCTATCGGCCAGCATGTCGACGAGTCGATACATCAGGCAACAGGATTGGAGCCATCGGAAAAAGGCACATTCAGAACCGATGCTGCTACGTGCATGACACAACAGGAGGGAGTGTTCGCAGGTGGAGACTGCGTCATCGGTGCCGATATCGCCATCAATGCCGTCGATCAGGGCAAACGGGCGGCGGAGGCTATCGACAGCTTTCTTGACGGTGTACATCCGGTCAGCAGGAGCAGGCCGTTCAACTCCACATACGGCCCGAGGGATAACGCACCTGAAACATTTCTGCTGCGGGCAAAACCCATCAAACGGGCATCGATACAAGAACTTGAAGGAACCCAAAGAACATCGACATTCAGGGAGGTCTCCCCTGGGCTCAACGAAGAACAGGCCCGTCTCGAAGCCCAGCGATGCCTGAGATGCAGCTGTACGACAAAAAACAGCTGCACGCTCCGCTATCTTGCGTCACGCTATCAGGCATCATCGGCAGAATGTTCCGGGCAAACGCATACCAATGCCTACATTACGCGAGGGGAAGGAATTCGGTTTGAACGTGAAAAATGCGTCGATTGCGGAATCTGTGTACGGACCATCGAAGAATACGGCCATAAGGGAACGAGCAGCGCCATTCTTATTGAACGCTGCCCGACAGGTGCGCTGAGCTGAGGAAAACGGTTGCGCTGCCTGGAACACCCGGCTCAACCCTCAAGCCTTCTCTACAGTTTTGAAAAGTCGAATTCACGGCGTTCGAACCTCCTGATGGTAGGATTGAACGCCTTGGTACCGATAACGACCATATCTCCCGGCTTGAGCTGCTCTTTTTCGTGCGAGTCGATCACCACTTCAACCAGATTGTTGCCAATCGCAATGACAGCTATGTGAATCGCATCAAAGCTCCTGAGTTCGAGAATCTCACCCTTGAAAGCGAATTTCTGGGTCGTCATACGCTCGACAAAAAGCTCTCTTGGCGTTGTGTCGGCCGTGATACGCCCCTTTTCAAAAACCAGAACCCTGTCGCAAAGCTTGTAGATCTCGCTCGAATCATGCGTCACGATCAGCATCGTTATCCCCAGTTCCCTGTGGATATTGAGCAGTTCATCCTGAAGAATCGACTTCATTCGTTCATCAAGCGCGGATAACGGCTCATCCAGCAAAAGAATCCGGGGCTGCTGCATCAGTGCCCGCGCCAGCGCAACCCGCTGCTTCTGGCCCCCTGAAAGATTAGCCGGTTTTACATGTTCCAGCCTGCTCAATCCGGTCAATTCGAGAAGCTTCTCCGCCATTACGGTATCTTGTGAGGCATACAGAAGGTTCTGAAGCACGGTCATGTGCGGAAATAAAGCATATCCCTGGAATACAAACCCGGCCTTTCTCTGCTGGGGTTTAAGATTGATCCGGGGCTTTCGCCCGGTTTCGCCCTGGAACCAGACCTTGCCGTCCACCTGAAGCAGACCCTCTTCAGGCGTCGAGAGTCCGGCAAGGAGCCTCAGAAAAGTCGTTTTTCCGCTGCCGGAAGGTCCTGCCACGGCAGTCACTCCGCCATGGGGAATTTCAATGTCCGTCTGGAGCATAAAGTCCCCGTCTGGGCCGAACAATCTTTTTTTTAATGAAACAGCAAGCATCAGATATTCCTTGTAATACGGGAATGATAATTTACGGTGTAGACTATCATCAGAACAGTAAAACTGAAGGCGATCAGGATCAATGAATAGATATGAGCTGTCCTGTAATCCAGAAGTTCAACAAGTTCGTAAATTGCGATAGAAGCCACCCTCGTCTCCCCCTGAATGCTGCCTCCGACCATGAGAACAACGCCGAACTCTCCGACGGTATGCGCGAACGTAATGATCAGTCCGGTAAGAACAGACGGCTTGATATTGGGCAGGATCACACGAAGAAGTGTTCTGAACGGAGATTTTCCCAGTGCGTATGAAGCTTCTATAAGTTTCTGCGGCAACTGCTCCATTCCGGACTGCAGCGGCTGCAGCATAAAGGGAAAAGAGTAGACACAGGAGGCGATGAGTATTCCGGGAAAAGAAAAAACAAGTTCGAGATCGAACGTTTTTTCGACAAAACCGCCAAACGGAGAACGGGCCGAAAGAAACATCAGAAGATAAAACCCAAGCACGGTTGGCGGCAGGACAATCGGCATACTGATAAGTGCTTCCAGAAACGGCTTGATCCGTGAACGGCTCATCGACAGCATCCAGGCCATGGGAACCGAAACAGCGAACAGAATAACCGTCGTGGCCGCTGCAAGCCTGAAAGAAAGAAAAAACGGTTCGAGGTCAAAACTGTTCATCGGTTATGCTGAGATCGTTATTCGTTATTCGTTATTCGTTAATCGTGACCAGTAACCGCTTCAGCGCTCTCCATTCCCCATCTTCTCAGCTCACCATCCTCCATTTACCACCCTCCTCTCGGGCAATCAGGTAATTCTCGAAAGATACAGATCGCTCGCCTTCATAAGCGCAGTAACAGCGTCCCCTTCCTTCAGATCAAGTCGCTCTGCTGCCGCAGTCGTCGTAAGGCAGCAGAAAGCTCCCGCCCGGCTTTCGAGAAAGACCTCGGTCAGAATACGGTTTCTGGATAGCGCAACAACGGTAGCTGCAATCCGGTTCGATATACTCACCTCTCCACTCATCTCTTTTGCAAGCGCAACGTGGGTCGACTTGAACGTAATATGCACATCGGCGCCGACACTGTATTCATCAGCAAGCTCAAGCGTAATCACCACAAACCGCTCACCGCCGGCATCGAGAGTAATCCGATGCAGCTGAACATTGCCTTCTATATCAGTAACCACTGCCCGGATCTTGTTCATTCAACCCTGTACCCATATTGTTTAAAAACTTCCTTCGCTTCTGAACCCTGAAGAAAATCAAAAAAATCCGCAGCAATCCCGTTCCGGCCGTTAAGCAGCACCATAGCCTGGCGAAGGAGTTCCTGCCGATACTCGTCCGGGGAAAACTCCATCGTCAGCAGCCCGGCTTTTTGAACTTCGTTGCCGGTATCGCCATACAACAATGATTTTGCAATAAAAGCCGCATCGACAGCCGTCACCGCATGCTGAAACGTCTGGGTAACCGATGAACCATAGACCAGCCTGGAAGATACCCTGTCGTAGACGCCCGCTTTACGCATAATATCCTCAGCCGCCTGGCCGTATGGCGCAAGTTCCGGTTGAGCTATTGCTATACGTTCAACCTGCCCTTCAGCGAGAAAACCCGGGCCTTGCGAACCATCAAACGTCTTTCTGTAAACAAGTACAGGAATCCCCTGTGCATAAACGACCGGGCTGCCGACAGTCAGCGAGTCACGAAAGAGAGCCTCCGGATATGCGGTATTGGCTGCAAGAAAAATATCATAGGGTGCATGATTCCGGATCTGGGCGGTCAGACTTCCGCTCGATGCTTTTGTCACGCGAATATCTGCAGATGCATACCGGGGAAAGCGCTCCAGAAAAAGCCCGGTCAGTTTATCAATCACATAGCTCAGATTCGCCGCTGCGGCAATATGCAAAACAGCAGGGTCCTCTGAGGGGTGTTCTGATGCCGGGCTGCATCCCGAAACCATAAGCTGCAGCATGAACAGCAGCACAAGCATGTTTCTCTTCATAGGAATGTTCAGTCTTGTTCGGTTGCCCCGGACATTCTGCCTGACGGGAGCCGGGAAAAAAGCCAGACCTTTCGTTATGAAAAACAATATACAACGAAAAACAAAACCAGAAACCAAAATATTTAAATATTTTTAGCTCAAAGAGCTATTTCCCTAAACTTTTTAAAAAATCAACCATCATTCGCAGACCATCTCGAATAACAGACTCGATATGCAGAACAGTTTGAGAAGCATCTTCTCCCGTCCAGTACAGATAGGCGACATAGAGCACAAAAACTGACGAGACAATGACAGCCGTTTTAAAAAGCTTTTTAAGCATGACAAGCAGAATCATCACAGCCATGACTGCAGCTGCTGCAAGATAGAGTGGGTTATCGACAAGAAATGCGGCGATCTGTTCCATGGGACTGCTCTTGTTCAAAATAGTGAGTGATAACTGAAGCGGCTTTTTTCGACGGGGAGGAAGCCGCAAGATGCGCTCTTGCATCAAGCAGCCGTGAACGGATCTCCTGACGTTTGACAGGATTATCGATCAGCATGCTGATCTCACTGCACATCCTCGCTGCGGATGCCTGGTGCTGAATGAGTTCGGGAACGGTCTGCCTCTCTGCATAGAGCCCTTCTGTAATGATGTTTGCCAGGGAAATGTTATGCAGCTTTACAATCCGCTTTCCAATCCAGTAATTGAGACTGCCGGTCCTGTAGACGACAACCATCGGCAAACCGAAGCATAGCGCTTCGAGCGTTGCCGTACCGGATGTCACCAGAGCGGTATCTGCGTACTGCATTACCTCGCTGGCAGTGCATTCCACAATCCTTACCCCGTCAGCCTGTTCACAGGCATCAAACAGGGAGTGATTGACATGAGGAGCCTTGCCGACAAGAAAGACCGCATCGTACTTCCGATGAAGCATTGATGCCGCTTCGAGCATTTCAGGATAGATCATTGAAATCTCCTGCTTCCTGCTGCCCGGCAGCAGACCGATAAGAACCGCACGGTCATCGATGTCATGACAACGCCGGAATGCGTCACGAGAAGGCATCTCGAGATGCTCAAGTTCTTCAACGACAGGATTGCCGACATATTCGGCATCCATGCCATGACCGGCAAAAAAATCAACCTCAAAATCGAAAATCACAAGCAGGCGGTCAATGGAGCGCTTCATCTTCCTGACCCGTCCCTCTTTCCACGCCCATACTTTTGGAGAAATATAATATACGACAGGTATACCCATCTTTCTCAGGAAACCGGCAATATGAAGGTTCATGGCGGGATAATCCACAAGCAGCGCAACGTCAGGCTTTTCACGGATGATGGCATCTTTCAGTTCACGGATGACCCTGCGAAGAAAAAAGGCCTGACGAAACACCTCGACAAACCCCATGACACTGAGATCATCGGTATCATAGAGCAGCCTGGCGCCAAGAGATTTGAGCCTGACTCCTCCGGTACCGAAAACATCGAGTTCGGGATACTGATTGCGTAAAACCCCGATAACACCGGCAGCATGAAGATCTCCCGATACCTCCCCCGCAAGCACAAACAGCTTCTTCTGCATCATTACGTCTTGAAATTGGAACATCACTGAGGAAAAGCTATCTTTTCTCCTATAGAATACTATAACATAAAGCAATAGCGCCAGTTCCAACTCCCATTATATCAAATTCAAAAGAGAATGCAAGTCAAATTCGGCACTGACGGCTGGAGAGCGATTATTGCAGATGAGTTTACTTTTACCAATCTCAAACTCGTCACACTTGCTGCAGCAGAGTATTTTCTGAACCTGCCCGACCGGAAAAAGGAAATCTGTCTTGGATATGATACACGCTTCATGTCGGCCGACTTTGCACGCTACAGCGCTGAAATTTTCTCCTCGAAAGGTATCAGGGTATTTCTTTCGAACACGTTTGTACCGACACCGGCGGTATCGCTTTACACGAAGGAAAACCGGCTTGCAGGCGGCGTCGTGATTACGGCCTCGCATAACCCACCGGTATATAACGGCTTTAAAATCAAGGACTCCTATGGAGGTTCCGCCCTCCCTGAATCCATAGCCGTCATTGAAAAACTTCTGGAATCCGTCGATCCGGATACCCCGATAGAACCGAACGAAAACCTTATCGAGCTGACCGATCTTCAGCAGTTTTATCTTCAGAACCTTGCCCGAAGCATAAACCTCGACACCATCCGCGAAGCTCAGATAACCATAGCCCATAATGCCATGTTCGGTGCCGGGCAGCAGGTACTGACCAGCCTCTTCGACGAATCGATGATCAGCAGCTATCACTGTACGCTGAATCCGGGCTTTATGGGAATCAACCCGGAACCGGCTGAACAGTATATCCAGGATTTCATAGATTTTTTCAGAGAAATCCGTGCAGATGTTGCCATCATCAACGATGGCGATGCCGACAGGGCAGGCATGCTGGATGAACACGGCCGGTTTATCGATGCGCATAAAATCTTTGCCATCGTACTCAAATATCTTGTCGAAAACAAGGAACTGCGAGGCGAGATCGCAAAAACATTTGCCCTTACCGACATCATCGACCGCATCTGCAGCAAACACGATCTTCCGCTGCATATTCTGCCGATCGGCTTCAAACATGTCAGCAAACTGATGACAACCGGAAACATCCTGATGGGAGGAGAAGAGTCCGGCGGAATAGGGATCACCTCCTATCTGCCCGAACGTGACGGATTGTATATCGGCCTTCTGGTAATGGAAATCATGGCAAAGAAAAAGACGACGCTCTCCGGACTGGTCAGGGAGCTTTTCGACGAATACGGCCCTTTTTTTTACGAGCGTCATGACCTGCATGTCAGCGAAGAAAAAAAACAGGCTATCATCCGACGGGCATCCGGAGGCGACTTTTCCAGGATTGCTCACTACAGGGTCACCGGTTTCAACAATCTTGATGGATACAAATATCATTTCGAGGGGGGATGGATACTGATCAGGCCATCAGGCACCGAACCGGTCCTGCGGATATACTGTGAAGCCGATTCAGTGGAAAAAGTACACAAAGCACTTGCCTTTGCTGAGACAATAGCCTGAACAAAGACCGCTGCTCCATGATCGAACGCACTCCTTTCTTTAAAGATCGTTTCTCCGTTCAGGCGACAGAATATCGAAAGTTCAGGCCAGCGTACCCGGCTGAACTGTTCGACTATCTTTCATCGCTCACCCATGAGCACGAAACCGCATGGGACTGCGCCACAGGAAACGGCCAATGCGCCATAGCGCTTGCCTCACGATATTCGAAAGTCATTGCTACCGATGCGAGCAGCAGGCAGCTTGAACACTCAATTCACCATAAGAATGTCCGCTACAGGACAGCTCCGGCCCACCAAAGCGGTCTTGACGACAACTCGATTGATCTCGTCACCGTTGCACAGGCTGTTCACTGGTTCAGTCACCCGCGATTTTACCATGAAGTGTCCAGAGTTCTGAAAAATCATGGAGCCATCGCCGTCTGGGCCTATCATCTTCCTGTTATAGAACCGGAAACAGACCAACTGGTCCAGCACCTCTACTCGACCGTTCTGCGCTCCTTCTGGGAAAAGGAAATCAGCCAAATTCAGACCGCTTACCGGAATCTGACCTTTCCGTTCAGGACAATCGACACACCTCAATTCACCATGAAAGCGACATGGAATTTCCTGCAGTTCACCGGATATCTTGAAACATGGTCCGCTGTCGCAAGCTGTTTTCACGAAACCGGCCGGAATCCTGTTGAACGGCTGAAGGCGCAGCTTGAGCAGGCATGGGGGAATCCGCAATCAGAAAAAACAATTTCCTGGCCTCTCATTCTCAAAGCAGGGACTCCTGACAGATGAACTCCCTCGAAGAACGCATGAAAGGATAAAAAGAGCAGACGACACAAACGAGTATCGGGCGATCATAATAATTAATTGCAGGCGCAAGAATTTCAGGCAATCAACGTCTCACAGAGTGTGATATGCTACTGTCAACTATGAGTAACATTGTGCTGTATTCAGCCGGAAAGTCATTATCATCATGCATGATGCCTGTCAAAGCTCTCTTCACGTTCACATTAATGCCGTGACATTGCACAATACCGGTCATTCCAGCTCGGAAGAGTCGTTCAGCGCTCTCGTTGCGGAGCACCAGAATATGGTGATCAACACCTGTTACCGGTTTGTGCTCAACAGGGAGGATGCGGAAGATATCGCCCAGGAAGTGTTTATCGAGGCGTACCGCTCTCTTGACAGGTTCAGAAATGAATCAAAAGTCTCGACATGGCTCTATCGTATCGCCGTCACAAAATCCCTTGATCACCTGCGCAAAAAGAAGCGCAAAAAACGGTTTTCTTCGCTCAAACGGATGATCGGCCAGGAAGACCCCATACAGGAAATTTCACTCCCCGACAACGATACCCCATCGGATATTTTTCTGGAACAGGAACGCATACAGATTCTGCAGGACGCTCTGGAAAGCCTGCCGGACAATCAGAAAACAGCGTTTCTTCTCAGCAAAAACGACGGCTACAGCAATCAGGAAATTGCCGATATCATGCAGACCTCGGTATCGGCTGTCGAATCGCTTATACACAGAGCAAAAAAAAATCTTCAGAAAAAGCTTGAAAAGCACTACTCCTCAGCACAGGCATAAAAAAAGGCACTATGCAAGGTTTGAAGCTGTTAGGCGTCAAACCAGTTACATCAACAAAAACATGGCACCATGATACAGAAAAGAGATGACCGCATAGAACATGAAGTTCATACAACGCTTCAGATACTTGACAATCTTCCTCAACTGGAAGCTCATCATCTCTTCAGGGTACACCTGATGAACAGGATTGAACAGCAGAAACCTGGATTGCTTCCGATGCCTCACATGGCGTCATACGGGCTGAAGATGGCTCTTATGGGTCTTCTTGTCGTCGTCAACATAGGTACCGCCTTTCTGTTCATGCAGCCCGCCCAGGGACCCGGCATGCTCTCAAAAAACGACATGCTGGAACGCCTGAGCAGCGAATACAGCAGTCCGGCGCTTTCATACTATATCGATGAAACACCGGATGACGCTACGCAGGAATAGCATTCAGTCAACGATCCGCTGGTTCCCGTTAACCGGAATACACTTGTTCAAGTAAAAAAAACAGAGATGGATTTCCTCTCGTCCAAACGATTTGTATCAATTGTCCTTACCGTTCTCCTCCTGCTCAACGTTGCACTCCTTGGGGCGCTGTGGTGGCAGAATTTTTATACCCCTGTTCACAATCCTGTTCAGGCAGACAAAAAAAATTATACCAGCAAGAACTCTTTCTTTCAGAAAGAACTTGGTCTCACAGACGATCAGAGCAGAAAATTCAATGCCCTGAGAAAGGATCATTTCAATGGTTCGATTCCCGTCTTCATACAAATTGCCGCGCTGAAAAAGCAATTAATCCGTGAGTCGGTGAAGGAAAAACCCGATATCGAAGCCATCAATGCGCTCTCGGACCGGATAGGACGAAACCAGGCGATACTTGAAAGGCGTCTGGCATGGCATTTTCACAGCCTGTCACTGGTCTGCACCCCTGAACAGCGAGACTCGCTTCAGAAAATGCTTGAAAACGTCACCTTTAAAACCCGCATTAAAAGCAGGAAAACAGACAGGGAGAATAGCCTCATCGAGAAAGCGCCTGATGCAGAAATGCAATCTCAGGAACAGCAATGACAAAGCCTGCGTCCGGCGGCAGGTGTCGACGGACGCCCCCTTTTTTCATAACAAGCCATATCTTCAGTCGTCACACCCCATCCCTCTTCTTCGGCAAAAACCGCAAACTGGCCTCACCCCTGAGACGCACTGACTGAAAAAGTCCGGCAAAGGCCCTGAAGCGTTCCTGTTACCCCGCAAGCAACCCTACACTCCGATTTTCCTGCGTATAAGCCTCACCGCATAGTCGGCCTCAGTGCGAAAAACAGCCATTATCGCAACGATATAACCGATAACGATCAGCGACTTGAACCAGACACCGGAGTATCCTGTCATCGAAGGTACCGACGCGCAGGCGATACCAATCACAAACAGCAGCAGCAGTCTGCCCCACTCGTAATGGTTCGGATAGACTTTAAGAGCAAAATATGCCATCACCCCGCACATGACGACAGTACCCGCAAGAATGGCGACAGCCGCCCCGTCCATACCCATTGAAGGGACCAGTGCAAGACAGATTGCAGTTGTAGTCCCGGCTCCGGCAAAGGTCACTACCGGCAGATACCGGGTGCTTCCCGTGATCAGGATACCGGCCGTAAGATTGGTTGAAATCATATCGAAAATGTAACTGCAGAAAATCCAGGGCAGAATCGACAGGCCGATCCAGTAGGCTGGAGGAAGCAGGTAGAACGATCCTGCATAGTGATGGCGGACGATATCCGGAACAAAAAAAGTGCCGCAGAGCGCGATGAGCATGGTAAAGAGCGTCGAAAGGCTCAACACGTAACGAAAAAGTTTTTTAGCCTCCGGATCGTCGGCATGCTGAAGAAAAAAAGGCTGCCAGGCAAAACGAAATACCTGTATAAACAGCTGCAGCAGAATCCCGAATGCCGCGACGCGACCGTAAATCCCGACAATATCCGATGGAGTCTGCCCCTGGCCATAGAGCGATTCAAGAGTATTGCGGGGAACGCGAATGAGAATATTGCGATCGATCAGATGAATAAGCAGACCGGCTATTCCTGTCGGCACATACGGCAGGCCGATCCGCAGCATCTCCTTGAACATGGCACCGGAAAAAAACACCCTGAGCTGCCCGAAAACCGGCAGCACAATAAGCAGACTTACCAGCGAACCTGCAATATTGGCGAGGAAAGCGCCTTCCAATCCCGTATCGAAACCGACGATAAGAACCCATGCGCAGATCACCACAGCGATCACGCCCGTCACCCTGGCCGAGGCAAAGCGCAAAGCATGGCGCTTAAGCCGCAGATCGGCAAAAGGAACAACCAGAAGAGCGTCGAGCCACAGAATAATCGCAGCGTACCGGATAAACCCGGCCTCTCCGGTTGCGAGCCCTATTGCAACGGCAATCGATGGTGCACAAAGCACAATTGCCGATGCAAAGAGGGTCGATGAAGCAAGAAGCGCGAGAAAAGCAGTTGAAAAATAGCGGGAACTCTGCCCCTCCTGGCGAAGAGCATCCGATGCGGTCTTCAGATAGGATGTCTCCATACCGTAGGCAAACAGGACATTTGCAAGCGCGATATTGGCATAAATCAATGCCTGAATACCGTTTTCAAATGTCGTCAGCAGATTGGCGTAAAGCGGAACCAGAACATAGTTCAAACCCCGGGCCAGTATGGTGCTCGCACCATAAATAACCGTATCTTTTGCAAGTAGTTTTAACTTATCGAGCATACAGGGGCCTCACAAAGCGCGCGCCTATGCCTCGTCAGGGGCTGAAGCATTGCCGTTTCCGGCGACCTTGCCGTCAGGCTTTTTGATTTTATCGGCAGCAAGCTGAAAACGCCCGTCTTTCTGTTCGACAGGAATCCTTGAAATAACCTCGCGAAGGTGCTTCTGTGCCTCCGCCTGCTGCTGTTTGAGTTTTTCAAGCTCATCTCCAGACAATCCCACAGGATTATCCTTGTCGATAAGCGTTGATTTAAACGACTCAATTTCGATATTTTGTTCAAGCTTCATGTGATCGACAAATTTTCTCATCACAAAAAGAAGACCGAATAAAATCGGCAGGGCAAAAGCCATAATGACAAGCCAGCTCATAGTAGAATCATGGATAATTGCTTGAAAAAAATGCAGACAAACCGCGAGCAATCAGCTCTGATGTTGTAAAATATTAATATTTCACTGTTTTTTAAATAATTCGACCCGAACCCGGCCACTTATTGCACGCTTATGGCATCAGCACAATCACTCATCGCTTCGGCGCAGGCCATCCTGCGACAGGAAGCTGCAGCACTCGAAAACATCGCCGGACTGCTCCGGCAGAGCTTTGCCGATGCGATTGCATCCATGTATGCGTGCAGAGGCAAGGTTATTGTGTCCGGAATGGGAAAATCGGGAATCATCGGACAGAAAATTGCCGCAACGCTCGCCTCGACAGGCACAACCGCACTCTTCATGCACCCGGCTGACGCGGCGCACGGAGACCTTGGGGTTGTCAATAAAGACGATATCGTCATCTGTCTTTCCAAAAGCGGACTGACCGAAGAACTGAATTTCATCATCCCGGCTCTTCAGCATATCGGAGTCACCATCATCGCCATCGTCGGCAATCCCCGCTCGTATCTTGCCGAAAAGGCAGATATCGTTCTCGATGTCAGCGTGGATCAGGAAGCTTGTCCTTTCGACCTGGCGCCAACAACATCCACAACAGCAATGCTTGCAATGGGCGACGCGCTGGCAATCGTACTGATGAGAGAAAAGAAGTTTACGCCGAACGACTTTGCCCTTACCCATCCCAAAGGATCTCTGGGAAGACAGCTGACCATGAGAGTCTCAGACCTCATGACATCGGGAACCGCGGTTCCGGCAGTAGGCGATAATGCTTCGGTCACCGACCTGATCCTCGAAATGACATCGAAACGCTTCGGCGTCAGCGCCATTACCCGCAGTGACGGAAAACTCTGCGGCATCTTTACCGATGGCGATCTGAGACGCCTTGTTCAGAAAGGCGTTGATTTGAGTACTCTGTCAGCAAGCGACGTCATGTCCCCATCCCCCAAAACCGTGAGCGCGGATACCAAGGCTAAAACCTGTCTTGAAATGCTCGAAACCTATCGGATAACGCAGCTTATCGTCTGTGATGCCGATGAAAAACCGGTAGGCATCATCCATATTCACGACCTCGTCACGCAAGGACTGTAGGGGGATTGGGGATTGGTGATTGGTGAACGGTAACTGGTCACGAATCACGAGCCAGATCTTCTCTTCAATTCGTGCAAATTCGTGTCAATTCGTGGACTGGAATACGTGAATGGTGACTGATCACCGGTCACTGGTCACCGGTCACCCCTCTTCACCAATCACCACCAACGCAAAAACCCCCTGTTTCAAGGGGGTTCTGCACGTCAGACAGGTCGGATACCGTCACGCTCTGCCAAGGGCTCTGAGCATGGTCTCACCGATGTCGGCAGGGTTTTCAACAACATGAATACCTGCTTTTTCCATCGCCTTGATTTTCTCGTCGGCAGTCCCCTTGCCTCCCGAAACAATGGCTCCGGCATGCCCCATCCTCCTGCCGGGAGGAGCTGTGCGGCCTGCGATGAAACCAACGACTGGTTTTTTAAAATGACGTTTAATGTACTCGGCCGCCTCTTCTTCCGCCGTACCGCCGATTTCGCCGATCATGATAAGACCTTCGGTTTCGTCATCTTTCGCAAAAAGCTTGATCGCGTCAATAAAACGGGTACCGATGACAGGATCGCCGCCGATACCGATACAGGTGGACTGCCCCAGACCGACGCTTGTCAGCTGATGCACTGCTTCATAGGTCAGGGTTCCGCTGCGGGAAACAACACCGATCGTTCCTTTTTTATGGATAAATCCCGGCATGATCCCGACTTTTGCCTCATCAGGAGTAATCACTCCGGGACAGTTTGGTCCGATAAGAACAGCGCCTTTTTCCTGAACGTAACTGTAGGCCTTCATCATATCGTTGACCGGTATCCCCTCTGTAATACAGATAATCACCTTCAGACCCGCTTCTGCAGCTTCCATGATGGCATCGGCAGCAAAGGGAGCGGGAACAAAAATCACGGAAGCATTGGCACCGGCGTCTTCAACCGCATCCCTGACCGTGTTATATACCGGAACAGGGCGGCAGAACGAATCCTTTTCGTTGCCGTTATACTGAAGACCGCCTTTGCCGGGCGTGACACCTGCGACAACGTTGGTTCCGTATTCGAGGATCTGCGACGTGTGGAACGTACCTTCTCCGCCTGTTATTCCCTGAACCACAAGCCGGGTATCTTTATTGACCAATACACTCATAATCTTTCGTCCGTTGAATTATTGAAAAAAAGAGAAAATTACACCTTTGCGGCATCCTGAACAGCCCTTGCGATACCCAGCAGTTTGCCCTCGTCGAAAAAGTTGCCGATCAGCTGCATACCGACAGGAAGACCGGAAGGGTCAAAACCGACAGGCACACTGAGCGCCGGAATACCGGCGATGCTTGCCGGAACGGTGAACACGTCGGCGAGATACATTTCAAGAGGATCGTCCATCTTATCGCCAATCCCGAAAGGAGGAAACGGCGACGTCGGACCGGCAATGACATCCACCCCTGCCAGCGCTTCGCGATAACGGTTGAGAAACACCCTTCTGACCTGCTGCGCTTTTTTGTAATAGGTATCGTAATAACCGGCTGAAAGCACATAGGTTCCCAGCATGATCCGACGCTTGACCTCCGCGCCGAACCCTTCTGTCCTCGAGTTCACATACATCCCTGCGAGGTCTGCGGCATTGGCGCTCCGATACCCGTAGCGGGCCCCGTCGAAACGGGCAAGATTAGACGACGCTTCAGCGGTCGTCAGAATATAATAGGCCGCAATTGCATAGTCGCTCTCCGGCAAGGTAATCGAAACGAGTTCGGCCCCGAGCGAACGAAGCAACTCCAGGCGATCATTGATAACCGAAGCGACATCACGATTAAGGCTTTCGGGAAAATACTCCTGGGGAATACCTATTTTGAGGCCCTTGAGCGAAACACCCTCCATGTCGGAGGCATACTCCGGAACGCCATGACGGGATGATGTTGCATCATGCGGGTCATTGCCGGCAATAACACCGAGCACAGCCGCTGCATCGTCGGCATTTTTCGAAAGAATACCGATCTGGTCAAAAGAAGAACCGAACGCAACCAGCCCGTAGCGGGAAATACGTCCATAGGTCGGCTTCAGCCCGAGAACATTGCAGAAGCCTGCAGGCTGACGGACGGAACCCCCGGTATCCGATCCCAGCGCAACAAGGGCCAGATCGCCGGCTACTGCAGCTGCAGAGCCGCCCGAACTGCCGCCGGGAACCCGGGTACTGTCATAGGGATTGGGTACCGGTCCGAAGGAAGAATTTTCATTCGAACTCCCCATGGCGAACTCGTCCATGTTGACCTTGCCGAGAAAAACCGCATCCTCCTCCCTCAGGCGCTGGACAACGGTTGCATCATAGACCGCCCTGTACTCAGAGAGGATCTTCGACGCGCAGGTGAGGTCTGCGCCCTTGATGGATATATTATCCTTGATCGCCATAGGCAATCCGAAAAGCCTCCCCGGAGTCTCTCCGGCATCGAGCTTCCTGTCAAGAGCCCTGGCACGTTCAAGCGCCTCTTCAGAAAAAACGGTAATGTAAATGTTTCTGTCACGGGTCGCTTCGATCCGCTGCAGATAGGCTGTAACCACAGCCTCGCAGCTCAGCTCCCGTGCCAGCAGCTTCTTTCTCAGATCACGGTATGAGGAAAATTGCACAATTCGCTTACTGAAATATTGTTGAAATCATCGACCACCGGCTGACGATGCTCGCGTCGCTATCAGCCCGCTGGCGGCAACGCACGATCACAAACCGGAAAAACGTTAAGTTTGTATAATAACAAATAACTGTCTATAATTCAATTTCATGTATTTTGATTCATGATGGTTATCCGGCCCGGTATTGGCCAGGGCACCGTGAAATACAATCCCTGGAGCTCTATGTTTATACTATCATACGTGAGCGCATCGCGAAACAAAAAGATAGAGGGCTGTGCAGTTACTGATGAAAGCGACGTTTAATGGTCTCGAACGACAATAATGGATTTTTCTACCTCATTGACCCCCCACTGGTTTAAATCAACATCGAATTCAGAGGACACCGTTCTTCAACAGGACCTGCAGCAACACTGTCAGCTCCCCCGCCACATTGCAATCATCATGGACGGTAACGGGCGCTGGGCCAGGGAAAACGGAAAATCCCGCATCGAAGGCCACAGAACAGGCGTTGATTCGGTCCGGGATATTGTTGAAGCGTGCGCACAGCTGCGCATCTCCTACCTGACGCTTTTCACCTTTTCAACTGAAAACTGGAAAAGGCCTGAAAAGGAAATTTCCGCGCTGATGCAGCTGTTGATCATGGTCCTGCAGAAGGAAGCAAAAAAACTGCATGAAAACAATATCCGGCTCCATGTCATCGGCAATATCGACAGACTGCCGGGAAAAGTCCGGCAGACGCTTGACGATACGATACGCCTTACCGCTGAAAATACAGGCCTCACCCTCACTATTGCGTTGAGTTATAGCGGAAAATGGGATATCTTACAGGCATGCAGAAAAATCGCCGAAAAGACAGGATCAGGCGAGATCGATCCCGAAGAGATCGACGAACAGCTGATCGAATCATATCTGTCAACCCGTGACATTCCGGATCCCGAACTGCTGATAAGAACAAGCGGAGAATTACGGATAAGCAATTTCCTGCTTTGGCAAAGTGCCTATTCTGAAATATTTTTCACCAGAACATACTGGCCTGAATTCCGTCGTCAGCAGCTCTATGAGGCAATACGGGATTTCAGTGCAAGAGAACGACGTTTTGGACTGACAAGTGAACAGCTCAAGGAACAAAAAAGGGACCTCTAAAACCCGGCAACAGTAACCACGATGTGTAATTCAATGAAACAACGCCCATCATTACAGTCATTTCAGTACATTATTCTCCTGCTTTTCTTCGCCATCACCATGGCGCCGGGAAACCTTTTCGCCCAGCAGAACAAAAAGCCTGCCCCGACATACACGGTTGGCGATATAGCATTCAGCGGCCTGCAGTCGATCAGCCCTGATGAACTCACAAAAAGCCTGCCCCTGAAACGAGGCGACCTGATATCGATTCCCGGTCCTGAAATCCCGCTTGCTATCCAGTACCTCTGGCAGCAGAACATTTTCAGCGATATTCAGGTTGCAGAAACCATGCAACCCGGAAAATCGGTCAACCTCACCTTCAGCGTGGTCGAACTTCCCGTTCTCGACCAGGTCATTTTTAAAGGAAACGACAAATTCGACACAAAAAAACTCAATGGCATCGCATCGCTGAAAACCGGCCGTCAGGTCAACGAGCAAAGCCTTGTCACCGCAAAAAACGCTATCGTAAAAGCCTATGAAGATAAAGGCTATGCAAGGGCCCGGGTATCCTACACGATCAAAAAGCTGACCGACAGAAAAGTTGCGGCAGTTTTCCAGATCGATGAAAATGAAAAAGTGGTTATCGAGGAGATCCGTTTTCATGGCAACACCGCATTCAGTGACGGCAAACTGAGAGGGGTCTTCAAGGAAACCAGCCAGAACGCATGGTGGAAAAAAGTGTTCGGACAGCCGAAACTCGACACAAGGGCCTTTGACGAAGACAAGCAGCTGATCGTGGATTTTTATCGCAACAACGGCTACCGCGACATTAAAATCGTCAGCGATTCGATATCCTACACGCCGAACCGCAAAGGCCTGCTGATAGATATATACCTCGAAGAAGGCCCGGTCTATCACATCAGAAACATCACCTGGAACGGCAACACCAAGGATTTTGCAACGCCCGAGACGCTCAATGCCGTCTTCGGCTTCAAAACGGGCGACATCTACGATGCCGCAAAAATCCAGGAACGGCTCAACTTTTCCCAGAACAACCGAGATATCGCATCGCTGTACCTCGACAGAGGCTACCTCTCGTTCCGTTCGAGACTCGAAGAGCAGGTCGTGCAGCCCGACTCGATCGATCTGAACATCTATCTCAGGGAAGGCGAACAGTTCAGACTGGGCAAAATCAATATCAAAGGCAACACCAAGACGAAGGATCATGTCATCCGCAGGGAACTGAGAACCGTGCCGGGAGAAATGTTCAGCCGTAAAGATGTCGTCAGAAGCGTCAGGGAGATCTCCATGCTGAACTACTTCGCCCCCGAAGAGATCCGGCCGGATATCGAGCCCGATGAAAAAACAAACACCGTCGACATCACCTACAACGTCACTGAACGCCAGACCGACACGTTCAACGCCTCTGTCGGTTACAGCGGCAACATCGGATTCACCGGCGCACTTGGCGTCACCTTCAACAACTTCTCGCTCGAGGACCTGTTCAACGGAGACTCATGGGACCCGCTGCCCCACGGCGACGGCCAGCAGCTCGGCTTCCAGTGGCAATTCGGCGATGAGGATTATCAGAATATCTCGCTCAACTTCACTGAACCCTGGGCATTCGGGACTCCGACAGCCGTCGGCTTTTCCGTCTTCAACGTCAAGCGCAACTACGACGTCTATGAAGACGGCGAAGATACCGACGCTGACAACATGATCAAGCAGTACGGCGCCTCGCTCAGCATCGGCAAACGCCTCTCCTGGCCTGACGACTACTTCTCGATCAACTGGAAACTGAAGTATCTGCACAGCGAAGGCGAGCTGGTCAGCTTTGTCGATTCAGAGAACCTGCCCGACGAAGCCGATGAGTTCTCCATAACGCAGACGATTACCCGAAACAGCATCGACAACCCGATCTACCCGAGAAGAGGCAGCAAAAACTCGGTTTCGGCACAAATGGCGGGCGGTCCGCTGCCCGGTTCAGTCGATTTCTACAAATTCACCGGGTCGTCAAGCTGGTATTTCCACCTCGGCAACGATTTCGTGCTCAACGCATCAACCCAGCACGGCTACCTGGGAACCTTCAGCGACGACGACTACTTCCCCTATACCGACTCGTTCTACATGGGCGGCAGCGGCCTCTCCTCCCTGTCAACGATCCCGCTGCGCGGTTACGACGACCGCTCGCTCGGCGACCTGGATGACAATACCGATCTCTATACCGGCCGGGTCTATACCAAGTTCACGACCGAGCTGCGCTACCCGCTGACGCTCTCACCTGCAGCAAGCGTCTTTGCGCTTGCCTTTGTGGAAGCCGGCAACCTGTGGGAAGATCCTGCCGACTTCTCCTATGGAGACCTGAAAAAATCTGCCGGTGTCGGCCTGAGGCTTTACCTGCCGATCATCGGCCTTGTAGGACTTGACTACGGCTACGGCTTCGATTCGGTTGCAAGCAACCCGGATAAAGATAATCAGGGCTGGAATTTCATTTTCAGCTTCGGCCAGTTTGCCAACTGAGATGTACTTTGAGAGGAAAATTGATTTTTTTTATGAATCGTACATGAAATCTTGTATCTTGAGCATAGAAAGCAAAGCGAAATCCTGCTTTGCTTTATCTATCACTCACTTCACATGAATGAAAACATGGAGAACACAATGAAAAAAGCACTATCACTCGTGATGGTATTCCTCGTTGCAGTTGCTTTTTCTGCAACAGGATACAGCGCTGAAAAATACATCAGCGGCAGCCTCGGCATTTCCTGGATCGGCGACTATGAGAGCGAAGAATCCCGTGCAGGTTCATACCTCGTTAACGAAGGCCTTTTTGAATTCGGCAGCGGGTTCACCGGTGCAGTTGCATTCGGTTGCGACTACGGCGACTACCGTGCTGAAGCTGAAGTCGGCTATCAGTCAGGTGATGTAGAAACATTCACCTATATCTTTAACGACCAGGGTATGCCGATGGATTTCACCGGTGATGTCGACATCCTTTCGATCATGGGTAACGGTTACTACGACATCGCTCTCGGCAGCGACGTAGAGCTTTCCCTCATGGCTGGTGCAGGTTTTGCTCAGGTCAACTTCGACGATATGGGCGGAGTTGAAGATGATATTCTCCTGAGCACAACTGAAGTTGCTTTTGCCTACCAGATCGGTGCCGGTCTCGCCATTCCTGTAAGTGACGGCATCATGCTTGAAGCGAAATACCGTTACTTCGCGACAACAGATTTCACTGTCAGCGATGACTTCGAGTATAATCTGAACGGTATGGAAGATAATGAGTGGGTTGGCAACGTCGACAGCCACAGCGCACTGCTCGGCATGAGAGTCACGCTCTGATAGAGGCCGTACCTCTTCAGAACGCAAAAAGGCGGCCCTTTCCCGGGCCGCCTTTTCTTTTTGCCGCAAACAGGAGGCTTTTTGAAGATCCGGTCTGGCGCAAGGTTTCAGGGAAAGGTGTTTTTCTTTTCCTGATAGATTCTCTATCTTATCATGGAAACCCTTTCTGTTCTTTATGCAAATGAGTAGCACAACATTAATCACGGATTACAAAAACGGAGTAAAATCATGAAAAAAGCGCTTTCGCTTGTGATGGTATTCCTCGTTGCAGTTGCCTTTTCTGCAACAGGGTACAGTGCTGATAAATATATCAGCGGCAGCATCGGCATCTCCTGGATGAACGATTCCGATATCGAAGATGCAGCAGGCATTGTCGATGCAATCGATGCAGAAGTTGAAATGGACTACGGTTCGGGCATTTCGGGTACCGGCGCACTGGGTTGCGACTATGGCGACTACAGGATTGAAGGTGAAGTCGGCTACCAGAGCGGCGATGTCGACGGCATCAGCGCAGATATTTCCGAGCTTGTCGATCTCCACGAGTGGCCAATTGATGACACGTACGGTATCGGCCTTGAAGGCGATGTGTCCGTTCTGACCCTTATGGTCAACGGCTATTACGACATCGATCTTGGCGGCATTGAACTCTCTCCGTTTGTCGGTGTAGGTGTGGCACAGGTTAAAATCAGCGATCTCAAGTACGATGGTGATCTCGTCGAACTGGAGGAAGAAGGGTTCCTGAGCGAACAGGCACATGTTGATGCTATCAACAGCATCAATCTTGACCTTAATGAAACAACCCTGGCATACCAGGCTGGTGTCGTTATCGGCATCCCTGTTTCAGACAACGTGATGGTCGACGCCCGCTACCGTTACTTCGCAACCACCGACCTGACAACGCTTGCGCTCATCAACACCAACGTTGACAGCCACAGCGCCATGCTCGGTCTGCGTTTTGGCCTTTAAGACATCCTCTTATCGCAAGGGTGCAGTTCAGGGAGACCAGCCGGTCTCCCTTTTTTCTTTCCTGACAATAAAAAAAGAGACCCATCGAGGATCTCCCTTTGCCGGTGCGCGTGGCACCGGTCGTTGCGGCAATCAGGATCGACTATGCCCCCCCTGATCTTTCTGCAGCCGTGTTATCTCGTCACGCAGTCGGGCTGCCTCTTCATACGCCTCGTTATCGATAGCCTCCTCGAGTTTTTTCTCCAGATCCTGCAGCGACAGCTGGGCACCGGATGCCGGGGTTGCAGCAATCCCTTCGACCTCTTGTTCAACCGGTTCTTCTACGCCTTCCTCTTTCTGCTCTTCAACGATTCCCGCCTCGTTCATGATCTCCTCCGAGACGAAGATCGGGGCATCGAACCGCACGGCAATCGCAATGGCGTCGCTCGGGCGAGCGTCGATCTCCCGGCTTTCTCCCTGCATATCGCAAACAACCTTGGCATAGAAGGTCTCGTTATGCAGCTCATCGATCACCACCTCGGTCACGCGAAGCGAGAAGGTGTCGGCAATGTTCTTGAAAAGATCATGGGTAAAGGGCCTTGGAGGCTTGATATTTTCAAGTTTCAATGCTATTGCCTGGGCTTCGAACCCGCCTATGATGATAGGCAGCTTGCGCTTTCCTTCAACCTCGTAGAGGATGAGGGCATAAGCCCCGTTTGTATGGGGACTGGTTGAAAGACCGAGAATATCTACCTGTACTTTATCCATCTGTTACGAATTTAAATCCCTTCACATTAAGCATACTAAACCGTATGCCTATAACAAAACAATTCCTTAAATCATTTCTTCCCGATACGTTCCCTGAGAAGTGCTTCAAGCACGGGGAGAACATCGGCGACATCGCCGACAATGCCGTAATCCGATGCGCTGAATATCGGTGCATCCGGATCGCTGTTGATGGCAACAACCGTTTCAGCCCCGGCAATACCGGCCAGATGCTGCATGGCGCCCGATATACCGCAGGCCACATAGAGACGCGGAGCAACGGTTTTGCCGGTCTGCCCCACCTGCTCCGAATGCGGGCGCCAGCCTTCGTCAACCGCACTGCGGCTTGCCCCCACGCTTCCTCCGAGGAGTACGGCCAGCGATTCCAGCACGTCGAACCCTTCTGGTCCGCCAATTCCGCGGCCGCCCGCAATGATGACCCGGGCTTCCGTGATATCGCGAAGCTCATCGGCCGCTCCCAGAAAAGCTTCAACGACAGGATTCCACGAGGAGCGATCCAACCCCGCAATCGCTGGAGTTGCAAGCTCCGGCACACGACCTCCGGCATTGGATAGTTGATGCCGGGCCGGTCTGACCGTCATGACCGTACACTTCCCTTCAGGAATCATTGTTGCCGCTACGCTGCCGGCATACCACGCGGTTTCGGCCTCCAGGGTTCCGTCGACAAACCGGATAACGCTGCAGTGCGTCAGAAGAGAGCAATCGAGTGCGGCCGCAATCCGGGGAGCGCAATCAGCTCCTGACGCGCTATCGGCAAAGAGAATGCAGGTGGCTCCGGTTTCAGCTGCAACCGACTCGATCACGCAAGCGTACCCTTCCGGCTGGTAAAGGGCAAGCAGCGGGTCATCGACATGAAAGATTCCGCTGTCCGCCGAAAAACCCTTCAGCGCCTTGTCGTCGGCAAGAGGCCCGATCACAACCCCACTGACCCTGAGATCCGGGTTCTGCAGCCTCAATGACATCACATACCGGTAGAGATCGCATGATGACCTCCGCAACAAGCCATTCTGCTGTTCAAGCACAACAAGAAAAGAGTACATAGTTCTGTTTGTTCGTTATCCGTTATCCGTTATTCGTTATTCGTTATCCGTTATCCGTTATTCGTTATCCGTTATCCGTTATCCGTTATCCGTTATCCGTTATCCGTTA
>RRYU01004704.1_pt1 | contig 67033 bp, 59 predicted proteins | sample 2162651 | NCBI WGS metagenome assembly RRYU01 (sample SAMN10267283, study PRJNA491782) | microbial mat metagenome | isolation source: biomat in the production well | place: Japan: Minami-Kanto gas field, natural gas well KTG3 | collected 2017-06 | reverse complement strand
AGCAGCATAGCTTAACTGGGTTGTAACAAATTAGTTGACCACGTCAAAAATACTTTTAAAACCTTTAACCTGAAATTAGAGCTGTAAGAAATGTGTAGGAATATTCTTACAGGTATATAAGTATTTACCCCTTAGATAGATATGGATATTTCGATTAATATCTCTTCATGGAATTCGTTTTTAAACAACGGAAAACAGTGATGAAGGATGTAAGGATACACCATGGGGCATGGAGAAAGGATTAAAATCAGCTTCCGAACTTGGTGCTAAAACTGATATGGATTGTCGGTTTAGCACAAAGTTTTTTTCAATTATTACTTATTTAAAACTTTTCTCCCTTTCATACCAATTTCAAATATTTTTGCTTTTAATAATTCCAGTCCCACTGGAATTTCGTCATCCGGTGTAATGATGATTTCAGGACAATAACTAACTTCCAGAAAATCAGAGAGCACCTCATCATTGTTATCAAAATGAATCACTCGCCATACTGACGGTATGGATGTGGCATAAATCCGTGAAACACCAATATGTTCAACTTCTGCATGCACGCTTCCCTCTCCCAATATATCGCCTAGCAGCTTAAGTTCTTCACTACTTAAAGGCAATTGTTGTAAATCCAGGTGACATGGCTCCTCATGTTGTTGCAAAACCTTGATCATATCTGATACCTGACTCAGTATTGCACTGATCTTTTGATTGCTATCCATATGCAGCATTTTTACAGGCTTATTCAACGGTCTTGATCTCTTTTGGTGAATTGAGTTTTTTTAACAGTTTCCAAAGAGTACCACTGGGAGTTACTACACCAGTTTTTACATAATTTAATGAGTTATAGTTTTTAAGAACCCATTCCATGCTATTCCCCATTCCTGATGGCCCGCAAAATAAAAGCTGATCACCCGATTTAAGAATGGTTTCATCCTCAGGCTGCAATATCAACTCAGCTGACTTTGTTTGTCTAATCAAGGTAACAATCGGGAGTCTTTGAGTATGATCTTTACTGCTTGTTAGCAAATCACTTAATAAGATGTCACCTCCCTGTTCTATCCAGCTTATGATTGCTGGCGCACTCTTTGAGTCTATAGTGACTGACCATATTTCTGGTACAACCTCATTTACAATGGCGCTGATGCGACTAATCAGTACATTTGCCCAATCATTATCTTTTTGTGAGATTTGCTTTAAAAACACCCCTATCAGAGGGTTAGTTAGATGAGAAAAAATATCACGGGCGATAATGTCACTACGGTGCATCACAATATCGAGTAGTGCTGCCTCAAAGATTTCATCATTATCATGACGATTTTGTCTGGCTACTATGAATATATCGGGTGAGACTTCAGCTGCTGTCATTACAATAGAAAGATTATTGGCATCATCATCTGTCCCGGCCACAATCCCTACAGCATTGGCAATCCCAGCTTTGTTTAATGTACTTGCTTCTGTACCCCTACCCTCAATACAAAAACCGGTACAACCGGTCTTCTCTGGTTCTGCCTCTATGATGGTTGCTTCAATGTGCTGCTCAATCATATGTTTATATAGCTCTTTTCCAAATCGACCATACCCACATAGAATCCAGCGACCTTTAGGTGGGTATACAGGTTGATGCAATGGCTCATCAGGTACCCCTGTTACCCATTCAGTTAAAAGATAGAGGCTGGGGGAATGCAGAGCCAGGGCAAATTGTTCCGCAAATGTATCAAAGGGATTAAAAATATGATCGGTACCAAATGAACTCATATTGGCAGCCGAATCGTGTGTTTCTGTACGACAGACCACCTTTAAGCCTGGTCTGAGTAACTTTGCTGTAATGGCAATTTTTAGATTGGACGAGTCATTATCGGTAATTGCAATTATTCCATGACAACTACGATTTAACAGCCCGGCTTCTTTGAGCGTATGGGTTAGTCGCGCATCAGAACATATTCCTGGTACATCGATCTTTTGTGATTCCGTTTCCAGCTCATTAATTCTGTTGATATCATAGTCGATGACAACTGCCCGGATCTCACGCTGTGTGAGAGCTTTAACCAGCTGTGTACCGGTATCACCATAGCCACAAATGATATAAAACGGTTCCATAATCTGACTGACAGAGCGGGTGAACTGGTTTTCTTTTACCGCATTACGAAAGGCAGAATCCTGCATTAATGATAGTATTTTTCCGATACCATAGAGCCAGGAGATAACCGTTAAATAGATAGAAAAAAGTGTCCACATCCTCTGTGCATCAGTAAAACCATCAGGCAATTCCCCAAATCCGATAGTTGTTGCCATATAACTGACAAAATAGAAGGCATGGAAGAAGCTGACATGTACTGTTTCACCTTCTGCATTAACACCGGGAATAAGCACTAAACCCAGAATAGAAACAGAATAGGCAACAATCAGCACCACCAGCGGTGCACGCATGCGCCTGAGAATTAGGAAAATAACCTGATTCATAACTGTTAGCGACGAATGTTGATGGTCTCAATAATTAACAGAATCACCGATACAATATTTGCCAGTAAAGCACCACCGGAGAGGGATACCACACTGCTTACGATAGATGGATCTGTCGCCATTTGCGTAATATGGCTGGCGTAACCCCACACCATGGCCGCAGCAATAAGCTGGAGATCTGCGACAAGGCTGGTTGCAAGTAACAAAGCTCCCATTTGGGTTCGATCACCAAACTTTAATACGGTGGCAATCAGGTTCACCACAATCGCTGCAAACAACTCATAGACATTATGATGTGCATAATCATGGATTTCACCGATAAAAAAACCGAAGTTCAGGGTTAAGGCAAGAATGATAAAAAACCCAAACACAACCTTTTCAAGGTTCATATTTTCTCCTCACAGCTTGCTGTATTCATTAAACTTAATAAAAAGTACTCATATAAAACAACAATAATATGCAGTAACAGTTTCAAGGGTCTATCATACATCCTTGTGTTCACTGTGTAGATGTTAAGTTTGCATGGCGCCTGAAAATCATTAAAATCGCGCACACCACTTACATTTATGACATAAATAACCCGAATGCAAACCAATAAATCACCCTATATATTTGAAACTGACCATCAAAACTTCCCATCACAAGTAATCGATGCTTCGATGAATCAATTAATAATGGTCGACTTTTGGGCTGATTGGTGTAGTCCGTGTCTGATGATCGCCCCTTTGCTGGAGAAAGTCATTCCTGAGTATGAAGGAAAAGTGCTACTGGCAAAAGTTGACGCCGATGAAAACATGAAGCTGTGTGGACATTACCGCTTAAGAGGATTTCCAACGATTATGTTGTTTCGAAAAGGTGAAGAGGTGGCCCGTTTTTCAGGCGCTAAGCCTGCGCATGAAATCCGTTCATTTATCGACCAGTTCCTTCATCATTCAGAAGACTGATTTTATCCAGCTCAGCTGTCTGTTTTTTTGGTTCTTCCTCTAAAGGAACAATCGTTGGACGGATATATTTCACTTGTTGGGTGAGCTTTTTATCAAAGTTTACCAGTACCATACCTGAGAAATACTCATCCTTATAAACCTCAACACGATAAAGTGTCGCTTTTCGGTCAACTGAAAACCGGTGGCTAATTTTATTGCGCTCAATAAGCTGATAGGCTTCATTCCTGATGTTCGGATTTCTCCAGCCTATAACATTTATCCGGTAGCCTTCAGGTGGATTGGCTACAAAATTATCATCCACATGTACGATAGTACCCAGTTCGACCTCCTTTTCCTGGCCATCAATGAGCATATCCATTTTTTTTAAGGAGTAATCATACTTAAAATAGTCTGGTCTTAAAGATGTCAGGTTTTTGTTCCCGTAACGGACTTTAATATTGTTTTTACTCCGGGTTACAGCAACCAGAGGGTTATTGGATTTAAAGTCAATATCGACATCTTTTTCCAATGGTACATAATAGATACTGCGTCTTACGTTATCGACAAGATAGTTGATTTTCTCATCAAACATTGCGAGGCGGAGATTACTATCAATAGCCGCCTGAATAGATCGAGGCTTCAGCTCAAAGGTTCTCTCAAATTCAAGACCTAATCGCCCCATATAGGACTCCAGTGCTAGTAGATGATAGTAAACCCGCTGACTTTTATTGAGATTTTTACTCGCTTCCAGCCCCACCGCTGGCTTGCCATTGTTAATTGCAAAGAATGTCAATGTCTTTGCCATCTCTTCATCACCCTCACGGGTTTTGGTGTTTTTGAGATGGAATTTATGATCGTCAATTAGAAGAGTATTATTCACATCTTCAACTACCTTACGTGAATACTTGCCAATACCACCAAACCTTTTAGACGCAACCTCTTCCTGATCAATAATGACACACTGCCCCCAACGGTGTGGATTACGTAACTTGTCTATTGTTTCTTCACGATAGAAGCCACTACCATCATGGAGATTAAAAACAAAATCAACTTGAGGATCACGGATTAATGCTTTAACTCTTTCAACTATCTGATAGTCCGGATCCTTGCTATCCACATCCGCAAATTTACGATTCATGTCTCCATGAATGCCACGAGAGCTGTTGAGGATGCTTTCAAAATTGAGGTTTGGTACTACCCAGATAGCACCTTTGTTGATTTTATAGTCTGTAACCAGTAGTGATGCGGCATGAAAACCACCTGGCTCATCCCCCTGAATTCCTCCAACAACCAGTATTGTAGGTCCTTCGACACCTGACTCAAGCTTATGAATCGTAAAATCCAATCTGGCAGATGCATTAGTACAAGCGATAATAAGTGCAAGGAATAAATAATATTTCATACTGAATATTAAACTATAAAGTGCCAAAAATTGCTCAATATTTCTTAATGATTCGAATAATTAATGAATAAAATCCTGGAATGTTATGGTTGATTCGCTTTTCATATAGGGTCATAACAGATTCCTGCTAGATAATAATCATTTTTTCGGCAAATATAGCGCACTTTAATAAGTCACAATCTAATATTCCACACCTGTAGTAATATGGGTTAAAAAGCTAATCGTATGAGGATATTCAAATGAAATTAATACTTCTTGGTGCACCAGGCGCAGGAAAAGGTACTGTTGCAAAACTTCTTACCGCTATTGATGGTTCAGTGCAAATTTCTACCGGTGATATCCTCCGAGCTGCAGTAAAGGATGGAACCGCGCTCGGTAAAGAAGCTGAAGCATACATGAAAGCCGGTGATCTGGTTCCAGACTCGTTAATTATGGGGATCATGGGTGAGCGTCTGCTTGAAGATGATTGCAAGAATGGCTTTTTACTTGATGGTTTCCCGCGCACTATCCCTCAAGCTGAGCAATTAAAAGAATTACTGGCAAAATTGAATATTAAGTTGGATATGGCTGTTGAGATTGATGTCGCGCGTGAAGTCATTCTGGACCGTTTAACAACACGTCGTACCTGTGCTGACTGTGGTGCAATTTATAACGTAAAGAGCAATCCTCCTAAAGAAGAAGGTAAGTGTGACAAATGTGGCGGTCCTGTTGTTCAGCGTGATGATGAAACTGAAGAAGCCATTTCAAATCGTCTTGATGTCTATAATGAAAAGACGGCTCCTCTGGTTAACTTCTATAAGAATGAAGGTATGCTGCTAAGTGTGAATGCTACATCCAGCGATGCTGTCATTAACGCTATTCAAGAGAAACTTGCCAGTTAACTTCCTCATGCCCATCAAAAAAGCCTCCGTTTCAGGAGGCTTTTTTTTATCTGCTTTTACGCTTTTTATCCTTCTTCTTGATATGTTGTACCAGTCGTTTTTTACTGCGTAGTTGTCTGTCTGTTAGTTTGTTTTTCTTGTCGGCATAAGGGTTTGTTCCACCCTTAAACTCAACCCTGACAGGCGTGCCGACCAGTTTAAGTTTTTCAATGAATGCGTTTTCAAGATAACGCCTGTAGCTTGAAGGCACCTGATCAGTTTTATTACCATGAATAATTATAATTGGAGGATTTTTACCTCCTTGATGTGCATATCTTAATTTTATACGACGACCAGCTACAAGTGGCGGCTGATGAGCAAAAATTAGGCTTTCCAGTAAGTTGGTTAACATTGGGGTCGACAGCTGTTTCATTGCAGAGCGATACGCTTGTTTAATCGAGTTATACAGATCACCTACGCCGGTGCCATGAAGTGCAGAAATAGTATGGATTTTTGCGAATTTGATAAAGGGAAGTTTGATATCCAGCTCGTGTTTCACCCGTGCTTTATGATCAGTGTCTAGCCCATCCCATTTATTAATCGCTACAACAAGCGAACGACCGCTTTCCATCACAAATCCAAGTATGTGTGCATCCTGTTCTGACACACCTTCTTTTGCATCCAGAACCATCACCACAACATTTGCATCATCAATCGCCTGCAGGGTTTTGATAACACTGAATTTTTCGACAGTTTCATTAACGCGGGCACGTCTTCTAACACCAGCAGTATCAATCAGAGTATAGGGTGTTCCATCACGCTCAAACGGTATATAGATGCTGTCGCGGGTTGTACCGGGAAGGTCAAACACGACCACACGATCTTCGCCCAGGATACGGTTTACCAGTGTTGACTTACCAACATTTGGGCGACCAATAATCGCAACCTTGATGGAATCATCGTCATCCTGCTTATCCTCTTCGTCTTGAGGATAGGCCTCAAGTACCCTTTCCATTAATGACAGGACACCACGATTATGTACGGCAGCAATAGGATATGGCTCACCTAATCCCAGGGTAAAAAACTCTGCAGCGGCAAGATCACTATCAATACCATCACTTTTATTCATGACCAAAATGGTAGTTTTACCCGTCTGACGCAGATGCCGGGCAATGGCACTATCGGTAGCGGTCACACCGCTTTTTGCATCCACCATAAACAGAACGGTATCTGATTCTTCAATCGCCAGCATGGATTGATTAGCCATCTTGCCATCAATGCCTTTATCATCACCGCTCAGCCCCCCTGTATCAATAACCAGATAAGAGCGTTCTCCTATAACACCATTTCCATACTGACGGTCTCGCGTAAGTCCTTCGTAATTTGAGACAATGGCATCACGGGTACGGGTTAACACATTAAACAGCGTTGATTTACCCACATTTGGGCGTCCAACCAGAGCAATTACAGGCTTCATTGTGCAAACGTGTCTGAAGGGTTTACTTCAAAAGCATGCAAAACACCACGTTGATCCAGCGCAAACACCAAATTATTAAAAACCAATGTTGATGCTAATAGTGCTTCTGGCTCTTTAAAGGGTTTAAAGTAGCCATAGAATTGATCTTTTGTCGGGAAATAGTCATACCAGCGATTGAGTTCAATTTCAGCAAGAATCCTTCCCTCCTCCGCATTAAGCCAGACAAGATGGCTATCATTACGTCTTGCTACCAGGTAGTTATCATGGACAGATAGCCCATTAAAGCGATACTCAAGATACTTTTCCTGTTTCCAGAATGTAGCGCCGTTACTAACAGATAGTGCCCATAAAACTCCTTCATCATCAGCGATAAGAAGCTTATCCTTATAAAGTGTATACTCAGATATGGTATTGATATCTCTACGCCAGATGACATGTCCGGTTTCAGCGGATAAAGCAATCACTCCCTGATTGAATGCGCTGGCAAACAAGACCCCATCTTGAACAATAAGTGACGTGTCAACATCTATCATTCTTTCCAGTTCACCACGACCACGGGCAATCGCTACAACACTATCCCAATAGAGGTTGCCATTTTCCTGATTAACCGCAAATACTCTTCCTGCAGGAGTTCCCACAAATACCGCGCCATATTTAACAACAGGTCTGGAGTCACCCCGAAGGGTTAATGTAGGCACACTCCAGTGATAATCCCATAACTGTTTACCATCACTGGCATTTAGTCCATACAATTTGCCATCAACTGTCCTGATAACAACAATGTTATTATCTATTACAGGCTCAGCTAATACTTCACTGCTAACACTTTGTACCCATGCGATGTCACCACTGGATCTATCTACAGCAATCACCTCTGCATCACCACCGAAAATCAAGTGGTTGTTATATAAAACTCCACCTGTATTGATGTTATGCTCGATCTGATGTGACCACTCGATCTGACCATCTTCAATCGCCACCTTTTGCAACATGCCCTCTTCCGATACTACATACAAGGAACGATCTTCTAATACAGGGGTCATTCGCAGCATTTGTCCCTGTACACTGGGGATTTCATTAACCCACAGTGGCTCAACGACAATAGCTGACTGCGTTTCATCGGCAGGTTTATTTTGAACAGAAGAACAACCACTGACTACGACTGTCAATATGAAGAACAGCAGATATCTCACAGAGTTGAAGCCTCTGCCAGATCATCCAGCTTCATTTGAACAACCGATCGTTTCTGCGGTAATGAGGCATAACCACTCAATGCCTGGGCATATGCATCCCGTGCTTGTGTTCTATCACCTTTTTGCAGGTAGATATCACCTTTCACCTCATTTACCAGCGCAGAAAACTCGGAGTCTTTAATTGCATTCACCAATGCCAGGGCATCATCTGGGCGGTTTTGAGCCAAATTAACTCTAGCCAGACGAATCTTAGCCAGTAACTGATGTGTTTCATCTTTAGCATTAACTACGACCCAGTTCAGATGGGTCTCTGCTGCACCAAGATCGCCATGTTCAACAAAGCCTTTTGCCAGCATAAGTGATGATAAAACGGCATAATGAGAACCCGAATATCCAGCAATAATAGAACGTCCCATTTCCTGGGATTGCCCCCAATCCTGATCATATGCATTAAGCATTTGTGAATAAAGTTCCGCTGCCGACTCGATTTTACTTTGTTGACTTTTCACCCACTGCTGAGATGCAACCACAGACAACAGTACAATGGCTATTAAGGTTAATGCCTTTTTACCATTTTTATCCCACCACCGTTTAATGGCTTCTACCTGTTCCTCTTCGGTTTGATAGATTTCCACTTATAACTCCTCAAAAAAAGACTACTCTACGAGTAGTTGTAGTTTTAAAATTGTCTCTTCCAGCGTCAAATTTTGCTGCTGGTGTTCCACACGCAACAATTTGTAGCCAAAGCACTGTTCCTGTAACTCATTATCACCAATAATTAACGCAACCTCTGCACCACTTTTATCAGCTTTTTTAAACTGGCTTTTGAAACTGCCACCACCACAGTTGGTAGTCACCCTAAGCCGTGGTATTTTATCCCTAAGCTGCTCAGCAATCACTACGCCCTGTTGACTACTTTGTTCTCCAACTAACACCATATATACATGCGGAGGTTGTTCAGAGCCTGAAATTTTCAACAACTCCAGTAATGCAATCAAGCGCTCCACACCCATTGCAAAGCCAATTGCAGGTGTTGCTTTCCCACCTAATTGCTCTACCAGACCATCAAAGCGGCCACCCGCACAAACCGTGCCTTGCGCACCCAGTTGATCTGTAACCCATTCAAAAACAGTTTTACTGTAATAATCCAGTCCACGTACCAGACAGGGGTTCACCTCATACGGGATACCCGCTTGTTCGAGCATATGACCAAGTTGTTCAAAATGGACTCTGGATTCGTCATCAAGATACTCCTGTAGCTTAGGTGCCTGAGCAATTAAACTGGCCATTTGTGGATTTTTACTGTCCAGAATACGCATGGGATTGGTATGTAATCGGCGCAGTGAATCTTCATCCAACTGATCATGATGCTGTTGCAGATATTCGACCAGCTTTTCACGATAAACCTGACGTGACTGTGTGGTACCCAAAGAGTTAATTTGCAAGGTAACGGCACTATCAAGCCCCAGTATTTTCCATAATCTGGCAGTCATAAATATCAATTCAGCATCGATATCCGGCCCATTGAGTCCAAAAACTTCCACACCAATCTGGAAAAACTGACGATATCGACCTTTCTGTGGCCGTTCGTGTCGAAACATTGGACCGTAGTACCATAACCGCTGAATTTGATTGTGTAACAACCCATGCTCTATGGTGCTTCGAACACATCCGGCGGTTCCCTCTGGGCGTAGTGTCAGACTGTCACCATTACGATCGGCAAAGGTATACATTTCTTTTTCAACAATATCGGTCACTTCACCTATTGACCGCTTAAACAGATCAGTTTTCTCCACAACAGGAAGCCTGATCTCACTATATCCATATGAAGTAAGGAGTGTACGAACGCTATCCTCTATTAGATGCCAATAGGGCATTTGATCTGGAAGCAGATCATTCATACCTCTAATTGCCTGAATATTATTTGCCAAAAAGTACCTCCACCCGTTATTGGTTTTGTTGCAGTCGTGATGCAATACGTTCTCTGACTTCACGTTCTAATTCATCAACCAGTTGCTGATTATCAAGTTTTCTATTGGCTGTACCACCGAGATAAAGCAGGTTTGGCTGACCACCTGTGATCCCAACCTCCACCTCTTTTGCTTCACCAGGACCGTTTACTACACACCCGATAACCGCCACATCCATGGGTTCAATAATATCTTCCAGCCGTTCTTCCAATGCATTGACCGTTGCAATGACATCAAAGTTCTGACGGGAACACGATGGACATGCAATCAGATTGATCCCTTTACTGCGTATATGCAGGCTTTTAAGGATATCAAAGCCCACTTTAATCTCCTGTACTGGATCGGCAGCCAATGATACCCGGATTGTATCGCCGATACCTTCAGCTAAAAGCATTCCCAAACCGATAGCTGATTTAACGGTGCCAGATCGAAACCCACCTGCTTCAGTAATACCTAAATGCAACGGTTGTTCAATTTGGGTGGCAAGTTTACGGTAAGCCTTTACGGTCATAAACACATCAGAGGCTTTAAGGCTTACCTTGTAATTAGTGAAATTCATTTTTTCCAGAATATTAATATGACGCATTGCTGACTCAACCATTGCATCAGCAGTTGGTTCACCATATTTTTGTTGTAAATCTTTTTCTAAAGAGCCCGCATTCACCCCGATTCTGATGGGAATATTTTTATCCCGTGCTGCATCAACCACCATCTGTACCCGTTGCTCTTTTCCAATATTGCCAGGGTTAATGCGTAAACAGTCGACTCCATTTTCAATAACCTTAAGTGCAATTTTATAGTCAAAATGGATATCGCTAATTAGAGGTATGTTGACTTGAGAACGAACTTTCGCAAAAGCATCAGCTGCTTCCATAGAAGGAACTGAAATTCTAACAATATCTGCACCGGCTTTTTCTAGTGACTGAACCTGTTTTAACGTTGCATCCACATCACAGGTATCAGTATTGGTCATACTTTGTACAGAAATGGGAGCATCACCACCAACAGCCACATTTCCGACCATAATCTGGCGCGATTGTCGGCGCTTTATCGGAGATTCTCTAAACATTGATTATTGATTCAAGATCCGGTTACCACTTTCCAATCCTGCTTTAAAACGCGCAATACCATTTCGTGTCAGTTGGCGATTGTTATATGGCTCTTCGTTAATTTTAATGGAAACACCTTTTGCGAAGCCGAGAAAAACTGAAAAAGGTGCAACACCTTTTACATTAATCACCTTACCTTCTTTTACCAGATCAAAAACCAGTCTCCTCCCGATTGCATCAGATATTTCAGTCCAACTATCAGCCGTATAAGTTAGCTCCATAATCGATTGTAGTGTGTCAGCTGGGAGCTCGTCGTTATTGCTCGTGTTATCACTGTTTTGAACCATCTCTGTCACAGGTGAAACATTGCCTTCAGTTTTTTCAATTAACTCTATCTGGGAAGTTTCATCGATAATGGTATCTACAGCTGGCTCTGCTTCCGGTGCTGGTTCTGTTTCAGGTGTTGGCTCTAGCTCTGGTTCTGGCTCTACTGAGATCTTTTCTTGTACTGAAGCCATAGTATCAATCTCATTTACTACAGGTTTTTCTTCAGTTGTAGCAACCTCATTGTTTTGTTGTGGTAATGAGAGCGCATGATTTTGCTGGCCATCTCTATCTGTCACCATCATCGGTATAGATTTAGCCTGTTCAGCTTCACCGACAACCTGAACCTGTCCTTTCTGTGACATCCACCATGATGCAAATAACACCAAAGCACCAACAATGATTAAGTAGCTGACAACACGTACAGAAAGATCTCTACTGCTACTCTCAGGAGGGCCAACCAGAGTTGACTTCACTACAGGCACATGGGATTCAGATTCAAGTCTTTCTATATGAAGCAAAGAAATATCAAGCCCGACATGTTTTGCATAGCTACGGATATAACCCAAGACAAAAGTCATAGGTGGTAGTTGATCTGGATGATACTCCTCCAATGCAGATAAAACCTGTGGGTTCAAACGGGTTGCAGAGGATAACTCATCAATACTTAACCCAGCCTTTTCCCTCGCTGCTTTGAGTGACTGTCCTATTTCAAGTAATGGCTGTGTGCTGTTTTCTATGGTTTCTTGTTGATTTGTATTATCTTCTGACATCTATATACCGAGCTTTAAATATTCGCTCGCCTCATTAGATTTCGGGTATTTACTGATTAATTTCTGTCCATATTTTCTTGCATTAGACTTATCGCCAAGCATTAGTTCAATACGAACTGCCAACCACAAACTCTCGGCAACTGGTGCAGTCATAGTGTTATATCGTTGAATATATCCACGGGCAGATAACCAGTTTTTTTTCTCAAAGTGAATTCTTGACAACCCAAACAGTGTTGCTGGTAGCTGACTGTTGTACTGTAGTGCCAACTTAAAATAATCATTGGCCTTGTCATACAGCTTTTCCTGTTCCATACATAAGCCGAGGTTTTCATAGACCTGTGCGCGATTTTGATAAAGCGGATTTTCTAAAACCCGTGAAAACTGCTCTTCTGCCTCTTCGATTTTTCCTTGTCCACAAAGAAAAACACCATAATTATTATAAAGTGCAGAATCATTGTCATCTGTGGTATTAGCCAGTGCTTTTTTATAATGTTTATCTGCGTTCTCAAACTGATTCAATCGACGGTATAGCTCTGCAAGGTAGTGGTGTGCATCCGCCGAATCCTCATTAAACTTCAGTGCACGCTTAAGCTTATTCATTGCCAACTGATAGTTACCAGCCATCATGTAGCGTAAACCCAGTTCAGCGTTAGCTTCAGCAGCCTTTTCGTAGTTAATTTGACGGCTTTGGTTAGTCGTTGATGTAGAACAACCTGAGATTAGCACAATAAGTAGTAATAATAGAGAAATCAGTTGTTTCATCATACGGCTAACAACTCTTCTTTTGCTGCTAAATGCTGACTACTTCTGCGGGTTTTATCGTTTACTTTTCCTACCAGCTGTCCACAGGCAGCATCAATGTCATCACCACGTGTTTTACGCGTCACAGTAATAATGCCACCTTGCATCAAAACGTCTCTGAAGCGATTGATTTGATTAAGGCTTGTTGGTTGATAATTACTGCCGGGAAAGGGATTAAACGGGATCAAATTAACCTTTGATGGCACATCACGCAGGAGTTTTAATAGTTTTCTCGCTTCTGCAGTTGAATCATTTATATCCTTGATCATGGTGTACTCAATTGTTACCCGGTTATGATGCTTTCCTGATACATAGCGCTTACATGCTGCCATTAAATCCTTAATTGGATATTTCTTGTTTAATGGAACCAGTTCATTACGCAATTCATCATTGGTTGCATGAAGTGACACGGCCAAACAGACATCCACCTTTGCGCGCAGTTCATCAATAGCTGGCACTACACCAGCAGTACTCACAGTAAGTCGTCGTTTGGAGATAGCAAAAGAGAAATCATCCATCATCAGATTAATTGCAGGAATCAGTGCTGACATATTTAACAAGGGCTCACCCATCCCCATCATCACAATATTGGTGACCTTTTTATCCTCACCATTAAGTGGTAACCCTACCTTTCTTACCGCAACCACTACCTGACCAATTATTTCTGCTGTCGTCAGATTACGATTAAAGCCTTGCCTGGCAGTTGAACAAAAGCTGCAGGCAAGGGTACAACCCACTTGGGAAGAAACACACAACGTTCCTCTATCCCCTTCGGGAGAAGGAATATAGACGGTTTCGACACTATTTTTTTCATCCAGCCGCAATAACCACTTTCTGGTTCCATCCTGTGATGGCTGATCAACAATCACCTCCGGCAGTTGGATGATTGCAATACCACTGAGTTTTTCACGCAAAGCCTTACTCAGATTCGTCATCTCATTAAAGTCATCCACTCCCTGCTGATAAACCCATTTCATTAGTTGTGATGCACGAAATGGCTTCTCCCCTATCCCGATAAAGAACTGCTCCAGTCCTTGTCGATCAAGGTTGAGTAGATTGGTTTTATTGGCCATTTCAGGATTCATAACTAAGACTATCGCGTTCTTGGGCAGATACCGTCTTCACCAAAGAAAAACGCAATTTCGGCCTTGGCCGTATCAGGTCCATCAGAACCATGAACTGCATTTTCATCAATTGAACTGGCAAAATCTGCACGAATAGTTCCTGGTGCAGCATCTTTGGGGTTTGTTGCTCCCATTACTTCACGATTTTTTGCGATCGCACTTTCACCTTCCAGTACCTGAACCATTACCGGCCCTGATGTCATAAAATCGATCAGATCACCATAGAATGGACGATCCTTATGAACAGCATAAAATGCGCCGGCCTGTTCACGTGATAGATGTAACATTTTTGCGGCGACAATCTGTAAACCTGCCTTTTCAAAACGGCTATAAATATCACCAATGACATTTTTTGCTACGGCATCAGGTTTGATAATAGATATTGTTTGTTCAGTTGACATTAAAACTCCAAAATAGTGATAACTTGTTGGATAAAAAAGGTATTTTAAAAAGGCAGCATTATACGTTGCCCCAATGCTGCATACTAGATCAGTCAGCTATTTTGTGAGACATATAAGGGTATATGGCTGTAAAAATGGTTGATTATGCCGATATCAACTTCAAACTAATGAGTTTTACTATCTCTAGAATGCAAAAATCCCTCTTAAGAGGGGTTTTTATCAGCGGTATTAAGAACATATTTAGCTGTGTTCATCAATCCATGCCATCTGAATTCCTTCCAGAATTTTTTCATTGGAGTGATCGGGGTCATCATCAAACTCGTCTAAAGCACAAACCCATGCGTGAAGATCAGTAAATCGTACATATTGAGGGTCAACATCCGGATAGTTATCTTCCAGTTCAATTGCAATATCGTTTACATCAATCCACTTTAATCCCATGATCGCACCTGTTAATGATTCTCGGAAACCATATTAATGGTATATTTAGGAAGCTCAACAACGAGATCATCTTCACCAATGACCGCCTGACACGAAAGTCGTGACTCCGGCTCTAGCCCCCAGGCTTTATCGAGCATATCTTCCTCTACTTCATCAGCTTCATTTAAAGAGTCATATCCCTCTCTTACAACGACATGACAGGTCGTACACGCACACGATTTTTCACACGCATGTTCGATCTCAATACCATGGGCGATAGCAGCATCACAAATAGTCTCGCCGGGCGCTGCATCAAATACAGTACCTTCAGGGCACAACTCTTCATGAGGAAGAATAATTACTTGTGGCATGACTAAATATACTCCTGAACAAACTTGTATTTAATATGGGTCGTTATTCAAATGAATCAAGTTGTTGTCCGGATAAAGCCTGTTGAATGCTTGCATTCATCCGACGTGCAGCAAATTCGGTTGACTCGCGATTCAATCCATCAATGGCTTCTTTTACCTGAGTCCAGTTTCCTTCACCCTTCACTGTCTTGAGCCGATTTACAGCTTCAGAGATTGATAGTAACTCCTGTGCAGAGAGCAGCTTTTCTCCATCTGCTTTTAAGGCTACATCCAGCGCTTCCAGAACACGATCGGCTTCAACAATTTGTTCACGCAAATTACGTGCATCCATATCTTCACGCGCATGTTCCATAGAATCTTTAATCATCTGCGCTATTTCGTCATCACCCAGTCCATAAGATGGTTTAACCTGAACGCTACTCTCTATTCCACTGGTCTGTTCCCTTGCGGTAACTGATAACAAGCCATCAGCATCCACCTGGAATGTTACCCGAATCCTCGCAGATCCTGCTGCCATGGGTGGAATCCCGTGAAGTTCAAAACGAGCCAGTGAACGGCAGTCATTTACCAGCTCACGTTCACCCTGAACGACATGAACAACCATAGCAGTCTGACCATCTTTATAGGTGGTAAACTCCTGCGCTCGCGCAACTGGAATTGTAGTATTTCTTGGAATAATCTTCTCAGTCAGGCCACCCATCATTTCAAGACCCAATGACAGTGGTATGACATCCAGTAACAACATCTCTTCATCCGGTTTGTTACCAACCAGAATATCAGCCTGACGTGCTGCACCAATGGCTACAACACGGTCCGGGTCTATATCGACTTTTGGTTCCTGTTTGAAAAACCCGCTAACAAGTTCCCTAACTCTAGGCGAACGTGTAGAGCCACCCACCATGACGACATCATTGATATCCTCCAGCTCAACATCAGCATCTCTAAGTGCACGTTTGCAAGGAATCAGGGTTTTACGAATCAAAGGATCAATTAATAGGTGAAGCTGCTTACGGGTTAAGACACCCAGCCACTGTTCTCCCTTGCCAAGGTCAATGGAAATTGGAGCTTCATCAACATCGGATAACTCTTCTTTTGCCTGTCTTGCTTTACAGGTAATTCGACGAAGCTGAACATGGTCAGCATCATCCTCAATCCCTGCCTGCTTCATAATCCAGGTAGCGATCATACGATCAAAATCATCACCACCCAGCGCAGAGTCACCTGAGGTGGATAAAACTTCAAAAACACCCCGGTTAAGCCGCAGAATGGATATATCAAACGTACCGCCACCCAGATCATAGACCGCAATCAATCCGTCGGACTGTTCATCAAGACCATAGGCAACAGCTGCAGCTGTTGGTTCATTCAACAAACGTAGAACATTGAGCCCTGCAACAGTTGCAGCATCTTTGGTTGCCTGGCGTTGCGCATCATCAAAATAGGCTGGTACGGTAATCACAGCACCGGTTAGTTCATCACCTAAAGTCTCTTCGGCGCGTGATTTAAGACTTTTCAAGATCTCTGCTGCCACTTCTACCGGGCTAAAATCACCCGCCACGGTATGAATTTTTGGCATACCTGATTCAATATCGACAAACTCATATGGAAGCTTGTTACCCAGAGATTTGACATCATCAATTCCACGCCCTAAATATCTTTTTGCTGAACCTATGGTATTTAACGGATCGATTGTTGCGGCTACCTGTGCCTGTAATCCTACGACTTTATGTCCATCCTCAAAATAGCGCACAACCGATGGCAACAAATGATCGCCATCATGATCTGGTAATGTTTCAGCAACACCATTTCGTACAGATGCAACCAGTGAATTCGTCGTACCCAGGTCTATACCAACTGCCAGCTTGTGTTGATGCGGTGCTGCCGATTGTCCCGGTTCGCTTATTTGAAATAGTGCCATAATTAAATAAAGTCCTTAGGGCTTATAGCTCGTGGACCAGACTATCTTCCAAACGCTCTGTTTCGTTTAAAAGTTTCTGTAAAAATTGTAATTTTAAAACCATTTCCTTGGTGTATTTGATTAAATCATCCTGATCTGACTCAAAGTTTGCACGCAGATTATCAATCATATCCCTTACTTGTATCTCAATCTTGGACTGGATTTGAGTTAAGGAGTCAAAAGGATCGTCTTGCTGAGCAATATTTTCAATAGCTTCACGCAGCTCCAACTGCTCCATAAGAAAGACAGGATCGAGCTGTTCACTTTTCTCACTAAAATCAACGCCTTTGAGTTCTAGTAAATATCTTGCACGTAACAGAGGAGATTTAAGTGTTTGAAAGGCCTCGTTAACCTGTGCAGCCTGTTGCATTGAAAGGCGTTGCTCCTGATCAGAAGCATTGATAAATTTATCAGGATGAAGCGTTTTTTGTAGCTCGCGATAGTGCTCGGCTATCAACTCCTGATCAACATCAAATCGAACAGGAAGTTGAAAAACTTCAAAATGATTTTTTTCCAATAAATTTTGCATCGTTTATCTACAATGTTAAACAGTAAAGCTTTCACCGCAACCACAAGCATCTTTTACATTCGGGTTGTTAAACTTAAAACCTTCGTTTAAGCCCTCTTTGGTAAAATCCACTTCCGTTCCATCAAGATAAACCATACTTTTATTGTCGATGATCACCTTAACGCCATGACTTTCGAAGACGTTATCTTCAGCTTCGATTTCATCCGCAAATTCCAGTACATAAGCCATCCCAGAACAACCAGATGTTTTCACACCTAGTCGCAAGCCTGCACCTTTACCTCGATTATCCAGAAACGCCTTTACGCGTGATGCAGCAGTTTCGGTCAAAGTGATCGCCATTTTTCAATGTTCCTATTTACGCTTTTTTTGATTTCAAATCAGTAATAGCTGCTTTAATTGCATCCTCAGCCAATACTGAGCAGTGAATTTTAACCGGTGGTAAAGCCAATTCCTCGGCAATATCACTATTTTTAATCTGTTGGGCTTCTTCCAGGGTTTTCCCTTTTACCCATTCGGTTACCAGTGAGCTTGATGCTATTGCAGAGCCACAACCATAGGTTTTAAAACAGGCATCTTCAATCACACCCTCATCACTGACCTTGATTTGCAGGCGCATAACATCACCGCAAGCAGGTGCACCAACCATACCGGTACCTACATTTTTTGAATCTTTTTCGAAAGTTCCAACATTACGTGGATTTTCGTAATGATCCATTACCTTATCACTATATGCCATTTTCGTTACCTCAATTCTGTGGAGCATAAATGCTCAACACCCATGGGGGGTGCGGGATTTTAACTTAATGTGCAGCCCACTGCACGGTAGAGATATCAATCCCTTCTTTATACATATCCCAAAGTGGGGATAATTCGCGTAATTTTGCAATTTTTTCATGAATCAGCTCTATTGCATGGTCAATATCTTCTTCCTGGGTAAATCTGCCGATGCTGAAACGAATTGAGCTATGTGCAAGTTCATCACTTCTACCAATTGCCCGAAGTACATATGATGGTTCCAGACTGGCTGATGTACATGCAGAACCTGAGGAAACAGCCAGATCTGACAATGCCATCATCAGGGACTCACCTTCGACAAAATTAAAACTGACATTGATATTATGTGGAATGCGTTGTTCCAAATCGCCATTGACGTAGACTTCTTCAATATCTTTGACTCCATCAAGCAAGCGATTTCTCAGTTTCAACAAACGCTCGTTTTCCGCTTCCATCTCCTGTGCGGCGATACGAAATGCCTCACCCATTCCAACAATCTGGTGGGTTGCCAATGTTCCAGAGCGCATACCTCGCTCATGACCACCACCATGCATTTGTGCTTCAAGTCGAACACGGGGTTTGCGTCTTACATATAGCGCTCCCATACCCTTAGGCCCGTATATTTTGTGCGCAGAAAGTGATAACAGGTCTATCTTCATCTCTTCTACGTCAATTTTGGTCTTGCCGGCACTTTGAGCTGCATCGACATGGAACAGAATCTTCTTGCTACGACATAACTCACCAATAGCTTTCACGTCCTGAATCACACCAATTTCATTATTCACATGCATGATAGAGACGAGAATGGTGTCATCGCGCATAGCTGCTTCAAGTTTTTCCAAACTGATAAGACCGCTCTCTTCCGGATCGAGATAAGTGACCTCGTAACCATATTTTTCAAGATGTCGACAGGTATCCAAAACGGCTTTGTGTTCTGTCTTTGAAGTAATAATGTGTTTACCTTTTTTATGGTAAAACTGTGCCACACCTTTGATTGCAAGGTTATCTGACTCTGTAGCACCAGATGTCCATACAATTTCCTTACTTTCGGCACCAATCAGGTTAGCAACATGTTGACGCGCTTCAGCTATAGCTTCTTCAGCATCCCAACCATACTGATGTGAGCGTGAAGCAGCATTACCAAACAATTCGTCTCCAAAGGTCAAATAACGACACATCTTCTCAGCAACCCTCGGATCTACAGGGGTAGTGGCAGAATAGTCCAGATATATCGGTTTACTCATTTATAAGCTCCAGTACGCAGGTACTTAAAATCTATTACCAGGAAAGCACATTCATTTTTTTAAACTGGCTGACCTGATTTACCAATGCATCGACAATGTAATTTACATCCTCTATGCAGTTATTTCGTCCAAAACTGACTCTAATAGCGCCATTAGCAAGTTCGGGTTTTACTCCCATCGCCGCAAGCACCTTTGATGGCTCTTTTCGGGTACTGCCACAAGCAGAACCGCTAGAAATTGCAATGGATAATTTATCCATTGCCATCACTAATGTCTGACCATCATACTCTGGTATTGTGATCATTGAGGTGTTTGGTAATCTTTCAACCCCCTGACTAAAGAAGTTAACCTCTGGTAGCCTCTTTTTTAATTCAAATTCAAAATGATCGCGTAATAATTTCTGTTGTGAAGCAGATATATCCAGTTGTTCACGAGCTATTTGAGCTGCTTTACCAAAACCAACAATGGCCGCAACATTTTCAGTCCCGCTGCGTTTATTTTTTTCCTGAGCGCCTCCGCTGAGTAGCGGATTGAGTTTGATATCCTTTTTTACAACCAGGGCTCCTGCCCCCTTAGGGCCATATATTTTGTGTGATGACAGGCTTAACATGTCCAATAATGACTTACCAAAATGGACTGGTATTCTACCCGCAATCTGCACTGCATCGCTATGTAGCCGTGTGCCATAATATTGACATATATCATAAACCTGTCCCATATTTTGCACGACACCAGTCTCATTATTAGCCCACATAACTGAGATCCACTCTGCACCCAGCTTTAATTTTTGCTCCAAATCATCCAGTTCCAGTTTTCCATGACTGTTTACAGCGATAGAAAACAGCTGTTTTCCAGATTCTGAAAGTTGTTTCGCGGGTGCTGAAATAGATGGATGTTCAATTGATGATATTGCAAAGGCATTAAAAGCAGAGCCTTTAACTGCCAAATTATTGGCTTCAGTTCCGCCACTGGTAAAAATAACCTCACCAGGAAGTGAACCTACGAGCTCAGCAACCTGCTCACGGGCAATTTCCATAGCGCTAGCAGCCTCTCTTCCGAAAGAGTGAGTGCTAGACGGATTACCAAAGTTATTTTTTAAATAAGGAAGCATTGCTTCCAGCACCTGCTCATTTACAGGCGTGGAAGCGTTATGATCTAGGTAGAGCGCCACTATTGGATAGATGCGGACTCGGATTCCTGTGATTTACAGTTATAGCCGCTGTTTAATTCCTGACGTGCAACTACCTTCTGTACGCCTTCCCGGTTAACCAGTTGTTCCAGATCAATGCCGCTTAAAAAGCTGAAAATCTGATCACTTAAATCACACCATAAATCATGTGTCAGGCATGGGGTATTATCCTGGCAGTTACCATTGCCTTCACAACGACGTGCATCAACCTTTTCATCGACAGCTGTAATGACGTCTGCGACGCAAATGTCCTCAGCATCACGACTAAGACGATAACCACCGCCTGGTCCACGTGAACTATCTACCAGGCCATTTTTACGTAAGCGGGAAAATAGCTGTTCAAGATATGACAATGAAATTCCCTGACGTTTGGAAATATCAGCTAATGTGATCGGTCCGTCCTTATGGTGTATAGCCAAATCAAGCATAGCGGTCACAGCGTAACGGCCCTTAGTAGTGAGTCTCATTGATTTCTCCAGAATAACCTATTAAACTGTAGGTAATTTAGCAATCCCAACTGTTTTAGTCAAGTATAATTTCAGACTTCCTTCAAACGCTCATTTTCCAGATTCTCTTCCTCACCTGATTTGATTTCACAAGGTCCTAGCTCTGGCATATTGCTCACATCAACTTCAGCACCCAGCGTTTTGATCGCACCACACATTTCACCCATTTTACTGTCCATTGCATGAATATGATCCAGCATACAGTTTATTGCATGTGCAACAGGATCTGGCATATCGGAAGTTGTTCCATAGGCATCAAAACCAATTTTTTCTGCAATTTCCTGGCGTTTTTTATTTTTCTGGAGATTCTGTAACTGGGCAACCCTGCCTGGAACACCGACAACAGTGGTAGATTCAGGAACATTTTTTACAATAACTGCATTTGATCCTACTCTGGAATTCTTACCAATAATAATTGGACCTAGAACCTTGGCGCCGGCACCAATAACCACATTATTTTCCAGTGTGGGATGACGTTTGCCTTTCTTCCAACTGGTACCACCTAAGGTAACTCCATGGTAGATAGTACAATCATCACCAATAATCGCTGTTTCACCAATCACTACTCCCATACCGTGATCGATAAAAAAACGTCTTCCGATAATAGCACCAGGGTGAATTTCAATACCCGTAAGCCAGCGTGCAACTGAGGAAAGCCAGCGGGAAAGCCACTTTAACCCCAAATGCCACAACCAGTGGGAAGCACGATGAAACACTACCGCGTGCAATCCCGGATAACAGGTTAGCACTTCGAAAATATTTCTTGCTGCAGGGTCGCGTTCAAAAATGCAGTTTATGTCTTCTTTAATATGTTTAAACATATTCACTCCAAAGGATACTTTCTGTTACTGGCTTATTTTTCGTTGCTGTGCTGCACTTAAGATCCCGCGTAAAATATTTATTTCTACTTTTTCCAGTGCGCATCGATTAAACAGTCTGCGTAGTCTACGCATTAATTGACGGGGATTGTCAGGGTTTAGGAATTCTAAATCAATCAGTGTCTGTTCCAGATGTTGATAAAAGCGATCCAGTTCATCCGCTGCCACCAGCTCTGAATCTGTTAATTGTGGTGTTTCATTTGCTGTTGTGTTTTTAAAAAGCTCATAAGCTACTATCTGAATAGCAGAGGCGACATTCAATGAAGCAAATTCCGTATTTACCGGTATATGGAGTAAATAGTTACACAACTCGAGTTCACTGTTCGTCAAGCCGGAATTCTCTCGTCCAAAAAGAATTGCAATCACCGTAGAGCTTGAACTTGAACCCACCAACTCAGCACACTCAGACGCATCCAGTTGTGGCCACTTTAAGGTTCTGATACGCGCACTTGCACCAATAACAATATGAGCGCCTTCAATGGCTTCAGCAACACTGCTATAAACTCTGGCATTGGATAATATCTCATCCGCACCTGATGCCCTCACTCTGGCAGCATCATCTGGAAACCGTTTGGGATTAACTAACACCAACTGGGATAAAGACATGTTCTTCATGGCTCTGGCAGCTGCACCAATGTTTCCTGGATGTGATGTTTCTACCATCACAATACGTACATTTGCTTTGTTCAAACAACTGATCCCGAAAGTTAACTCTTAAAAGATTGAATAAAAATGCATATATTATCAAAAGCTGATGCTGTTTTTTGTACAAAAATTGCTACAATACGCATCACTGTGGCATATGACCACCTGTTTGCTTTTTTAAAATTCGGAGAGTTCCCTTAATGCATCCTATGCTTAATATAGCTGTGCCAGCTGCACGTCGTGCTGGTAGTATCATCACCCGTTCACTCGAACATCTGGATTCACTCTCCGTTACCACCAAGGCGCAAAATGATTTCGTCAGTGATGTTGATCGACTGGCAGAACAGGAGATCATCAATGCCATCAAAAAGGCCTATCCCGACCACGCAATTGTAGCTGAAGAAAGTGGTAATCAGGCAGGCAGTGAGTGTGTATGGATTATCGATCCCCTTGATGGAACAACCAACTTTCTTCATGGTTTTCCCCAGTTTGCAGTTTCCATTGCGATGGCTCGAAAAGGGATACTTGAGATTGCCGTTGTATACGATCCGGTTAGTCAGGATCTTTATACCGCTGAAAAAGGTGGTGGTTCTCAATTAAATGGTCGACGCATTCGGGTTTCTAACCGAAAAACGCTTGACGGTGCACTCCTTGGTACCGGTTTTCCATTCAGACAACAGCAATATCTGGATATTTATCTTGAAACTTTCAAAGCACTTTTCCCTGAAACCGCCGGCATTCGTCGCCCTGGTTCAGCAGCGCTTGATCTGGCGTATGTTGCTGCAGGTAGATTGGATGGCTTCTGGGAAATAGGCTTAAGTCAATGGGATATGGCAGCCGGTGCTTTATTAATTAAAGAAGCTGGCGGGGCTGTCAGTGATTTTGGCAATGGTGAGGATTATCTAAAAACCGGCAATATTATGGCTGGGAATTTGCGTGTTCACGATGCTATCTACAAACGTTTATACCCTATCCTAAAAGATAGCTCCCTAAAAAAGTAAATCTAAAAAAACTAGCAAGTGACGCATAAACCACAATCACGTACAATTGACGCCGTTTAAAAAGCGTTAAATAGTCACCATAGAGACTTTTTCACCAAGAGGATACCTGACAATCCATGACCGAATTTGCACTCATCATGATCAGTACGGTCCTGGTAAACAATTTTGTTTTGGTAAAGTTTCTGGGCCTTTGTCCGTTCATGGGGGTTTCGAGAAAGCTTGAAACCTCTATGGGTATGGGATTGGCAACCACCTTCGTATTAACTCTCTCTTCTATCTGTAGCTACCTTGTTAATGAATACATGCTAGTTCCGCTGGGTATTGAATACCTGCGTACAATCGCTTTTATTCTGGTAATTGCTGTGGTGGTTCAATTTACGGAAATGGTGGTTCACAAAACCAGCCCGATGCTATACCAGGTGTTAGGCATTTTTCTCCCCTTAATTACAACCAATTGCGCAGTGCTGGGTGTGGCACTTCTTAATATTCAAAACCAGTATGGCTTTTTGCAATCAGCCGTTTATGGATTTGGTGCTGCGATTGGCTTCTCGCTGGTAATGGTTTTATTCGCAGCAATGCGTGAACGAATTCATGTAGGTGATGTTCCTGCACCTTTTAAAGGGGCGGCAATTGCCCTAATCACCGCCGGGATTATGTCTATGGCCTTTATGGGCTTTTCAGGGTTAGTTAAAGGCTGATGGTTATCGCTATTATCGCATTAACCGCACTTGCTTTAGCCTTTGGTTTGCTACTGGGTTATGCCGCCATCCGTTTTAAAGTTGAAAGCGATCCCATTGTTGAAAAAATTGATGCGGTACTTCCACAAACCCAATGCGGTCAATGTGGTTATGCCGGATGTCGCCCTTATGCAGAAGCGATTAGCAATGGTGAGGCCGATATCAACCGCTGCCCTCCCGGCGGAGAGTCGACCATAAATGCGATGGCGGATCTACTAGGGGTAGAACCCAAACCACTGGATCCGGATGCAGGTGAACTCAAGGAACCTCAAGTTGCCCTGATTGATGAAAACACCTGTATTGGTTGCACTTTATGTATCCAGGCCTGTCCTGTCGATTCCATTCTAGGCGCAGCCAAACATATGCACACTGTAATTGCCAAAGAGTGTACCGGGTGTGAGTTATGCCTGGAACCATGCCCTGTTGACTGTATCTCTATGGTTGAAGTCACGAAAGAGTTACAGCAGTGGAAGTGGCCGTATCCGATCTCATCGGAGACCATAGCATGAGTCGAACTTTGTATCGTTTCCATGGTGGCATCCATCTTGATGATAAAAAAGTAATATCCAGTCATCGCTCGATCGCCAAGGCTCCTATTCCAGAAACACTCATCATTCCACTACAGCAAAATATTGGTGCTGAATCCGCACCCGTTGTTGAAATTGGTACCCATGTGCTAAAAGGTGAGTTAATTGCCAATGCCGGCGGTTTTGTGGGAGCACCAATCCATGCGCCGACATCAGGCACTATTACAGCGATAGAGAAGCGTCCGGTTATTCACCCATCGGGTGAATACGGGTTGGTAATGGTATTGCAAAGTGACGGAAAAGATCAGTGGATTGAACTGGAACGCCATGATGATTATCTGGCTATGGATCCACCTGCACTGCGTCGAATTATTCAGGATGCGGGTATTGTTGGGTTAGGCGGTGCTGGATTCCCAGCTTTTATTAAACTGAACCCTGGCGCCAGAGTAAATATTGACACCCTGATTATTAATGGTGCCGAATGCGAACCCTATATCACCTGTGATGACCGTTTGATGCAGGAACGTGCTGAAGAGGTAATTTTTGGCATTCGCATTATGATGCATGCGGTGCAAACCGAACATTGCCTGATTGGTATTGAGGACAATAAACCTGACGCCTATCACGCCATGCAACAGGCTGCAATACAGATTAGTAAAAGTATCGAAGTTGTTAAAATCCCGACGATCTACCCAACCGGTGGCGAAAAACAGCTCATTCAGGTTTTAACAGGTAAAGAAGTACCTTCTCAGGGGATCCCGCTGGATGTAGGCATTGTCTGTCACAATGTTGCTACCGCTGTAGCTGTAAATCAGGCAGTTATTGAGGGTAAACCACTTATTAGCCGAATCATCACGGTCACTGGTGAACGGGTCAAAACCCCGCAAAATTTTGAAGTACTTATGGGTACCCCAATCAGTGAGCTGATATCACTTGCAGGCGGTACGACCATATCACTACCCCACTACATTATTGGTGGTCCAATGATGGGGATCCCGGTCGAAGACATTGATGCGCCAGTGGTAAAAACATCCAGTGCATTATTGATTCAGGATCCACCCAAAGATCACTCTCAGCATAGCCCCTGTATCCGTTGTGGTGAATGTGCGAATGTCTGCCCGATTAAACTGCTACCACAACAGTTATACTGGCATGCAAGATCCAGAGATATGGACACCATTCAGGATTTTAACCTGTTTGATTGTATTGAGTGCGGCTGTTGCAGCTATGTTTGCCCTTCACAGATCCCGTTGGTTCATTACTACCGTTTTGCAAAAACCACCATCTGGACACAAGAGCAGGAAAAAAAGGCTGCGGAAATAGCGCGTCAACGTCATGAATTCAAATTACAACGTAAACAACGCGAAAAAGATGAAAAAGCCGCCAAGGCCAAAGCACGCAAAGAGGCTCTAGCAGCAAAAGCCAATACTTCTACAGATGAAGATCCAAAAAAAGCTGCCATTAAAGCAGCGATGGAAAGAGCCAAGGCAAAGAAGGCTGCAGCGAATACATCGGAACAGCCGGCCACTACAGACATGGATGCTGATAAACAAGCAAAAATAAAAGCTGCATTGGAAAGAGCAAAAGCCAAAAAGGCTGCATCTGCACAAAAACGGGGGGAAACGCTACCTGATGATGAAAAACAGGCAAAGATTGAAGAAGCCTTAGCTCGTGCCAAAGCAAAGAAAGCTGCAGCAGAACAGACACCAGAGGCTCCAGTTCAACCTCAGAATGATGATAAGGCCGCTGCAATAAAAGCAGCTATCGAACGCTCCAAGGCTAAAAAGGCTGAAGCAGCAAAACGTAAAGTGCAAGAGAGTGAAGAGTAAGCAATCTATGGCAATCATCAGTTCACCCCACACTCATAGCCCGGCATCACTCGATAAAGTAATGCTACAAGTAGCATATGCAATTATTCCTGCTATTTTGATCCATGCCTGGTCATTTGGCTGGGGGGTTATTACCAATCAATTATTTATGATAATGACCGCATTTGCCGCAGAAGCCGGAGTGCTTTATCTGCGCCGTCGACCTATATCTCCTACACTAAAAGATGGCAGCGCACTGGTAACAGCCATGTTATTGGGACTATCACTGCCACCGGCTTCACCATTGTGGCTACTCATGGTGGGGGGGATCTCAGCCATTGTCCTGGCAAAACATTTATATGGTGGTCTTGGCTTTAATCCATTCAACCCAGCTATGGTTGGATATGTGGTGGTATTAATCTCGTTTCCCGTTGAGATGACGACATGGCCGGCTCCTTTAATCATCAATACCCATGAAACACTCTCCTTTTTAGCGACCTTACACTATGTGGTCTTTAACAGCCTACCCTCTGGGATCACTATAGACACCCTCACTCAGGCAACCCCGCTGGATCATATAAAAACTGGTGTCAGTCTGAACCAAAGCATTGGAGAGATGCGCTCTACAGGTATGGTATTTGGTCATATTGCAGGGCATGGCTGGGAGATGACCAACCTGCTGGTGATGCTTGGCGGGCTGTGGATGATCTATAAAGGGATCATTCGCTGGCATGTACCCGTTGCGATGCTATCGACCATTGCGCTTCTTGCAACATTTTTTTATCTAATTGACAGCAGTCACTACAGCGACCCGTTATTTCATCTTTTTAGTGGTGGCGCCATGATGGGGGCCTTTTTCATTGCAACCGATCCGGTAACCTGTGCCACCAGCACCAAAGGTCGAATCATATTTGGGATAGGTGCCGGTTTAATTGTATTTATTATACGAGTATGGGGTGGATACCCCGATGGGAATGCCTTTGCAGTGCTTTTAATGAATATGGCTGCACCTACCATCGACTATTACACCAGACCACGTATCCTTGGACAACGAGGTAAATCCTCATGATTGTTCGAAACATGTTAATTGGTTCGGGTCTGTTAGGACTGTTTGCGATCATTGGTGTCGGGTTGGTTTCAGCAACCTACATGGTTACCAAACCCATTATTGCTGAAAACGAACGCCAGGCTCTGTTAAATAATCTGCATATACTCGTTCCATCATCAACGCATAGTAATGCCATTGAAACCGATACCATTAAGCTTAGAGATGCGCGCTTAGGTGGGAATGAAGCTGTAACGGTTTATCGTGCCAGAATGCATGGACAACCAGTTGCAGCAATCTTCACCTCAGTAGCACCCGATGGATATAGTGGTAATATCAAATTACTCGTGGGGATATTGCATAACGGTGTCCTGGCCGGAGTTAGAGTCATCAGCCATAAGGAGACCCCCGGCTTAGGTGATGCTATTGAAGCGGATCGCTCAAACTGGATATTGAGTTTTAATAAAAAATCCCTGCAGAACCCGCCACTCAAGCAGTGGGGCGTTAAAAAAGATGGCGGGTTCTTTGACTCATTTACTGGTGCCACGATCACCCCGCGTGCAGTTGTCAATGCAGTTAGGAACACCCTGCTCTACTTTCAGGAAAACCGTGAAATGATTTTTTCTGCAACCACAGCAGCTACGGAGGCATCTAATGGCCGAAAGTGATTATAAGAAAATCATGCTGGATGGACTCTGGAGCAATAATATTGCTTTTGTGCAAATACTGGGACTGTGTCCATTACTCGCAGTTACATCAACCGCGATCAACGGACTGGGACTTGGGTTGGCCACAATGCTGGTGTTGATAGGGTCAAATATCACAGTCTCACTTATTCGTAATCTGGTGCGTCCAGAGATCCGTATCCCGGCATTTGTTCTGGTGATCGCCTCTTTTGTAACCGCCATTGAACTGGCGATGAGTGCATGGTTTTATGAGTTGTATAAAGTCCTGGGGATCTTTATCCCTTTAATCGTCACCAACTGTGCGATTCTTGGACGCGCTGAAGCCTTTGCTTCACGCAATGGGATCAAAGCATCTCTTGTTGACGCTATTATGATGGGACTTGGTTTTACTCTGGTGCTTGTGGTGCTTGGAGGTATGCGTGAAGCCGCCGGATTTGGGACACTTTTTGCAAAAGCTGATTTAATGTTTGGTGCTGCCGCACAATGGATGACAGTGACTCTGGTAGAAGACTATAGCGGCTTTTTACTTGCAATTTTACCACCTGGTGCCTTTATAGGTCTTGGCCTGCTTATCGCTTTAAAAAATGTCCTTGATGAAAAGGCTAAACAGCGCGAGAAGGCTTCTGATATGGTTAGCGTAAAAACCAATCTCTAGCTTCACTTTTCAAAACAGGCAACCTATTAACAAAGAGAGGCGATACCTCTCTTTTCTCTGTTCAAGCTGTTAAACACAACCATTTCAGGACTGCCCTTCCAGTTTTGCCCATGAGTCACGTAAAGTAACAGTGCGGTTAAATACCGGTCCATTCGGGTTATCTCCACTATCCAGGGTAAAATAGCCTTCGCGTTCAAACTGGAATTGTTCCCCTACCTTAGCTTCTGCTAATGAAGGCTCCAGGTAACATATTTCATGCTCGATCAACGATTGCGCGTTTAACAATTCGGTATAGGGTTTGTTATGGCTTTTACTATCGGGCACTGCTTCAACAAACAGGCGGTCATACAAACGAACTTTTGCCTGAATACCATGTTTTGCACTCACCCAGTGGATTACTCCTTTTATCTTGCGACCATCCGCAGGGTTCTTTCCTAAGGTATCCATATCATAGCTACAGTGAAGCTCTACTATGTTGCCTGACTCATCCTTAACCACCTCATCGCAACGAATAATATAGGCATTGCGCAGACGTACTTCCCCACCACTAACCAGTCGCTTGAAATGTTTATTTGGCTTGACCTCCATGAAGTCATCCTGATCAATATAGAGCTCCCGGCTAAAGGGTATTACTCTGCTACCCAACTGTTCGTTTTGTGGATGGTTAGGTGCGCTTAGTTCCTCCAGTTTATCCTCAGGGTAATTGGTGATAGTCACTTTCAGGGGCTTTAACACCGCCATCCGCCTTGGGGCATGTTCATTAAGGTCTTCACGAATACAACTCTCAAGTATCCCCATTTCAACCGAGTTATCAGATTTGGTCACCCCGATACGATCACAAAATACACGTATCGATTCTGCTGTATAACCACGACGCCTTAAGCCGGCGATCGTCGGCATTCTGGGATCATCCCAGCCATCCACATAGGCTTCATCAACCAGTTGTGTCAGTTTACGTTTGCTCATCACGGTATACTGTAAATTAAGTCGTGAGAACTCGATTTGCTGAGGATGACAATCAATAGTGATATTGTCCAGCACCCAGTCATATAGCGGGCGATGGTCTTCAAACTCCAATGTACATAATGAGTGGGTAACCCCTTCCAGTGCATCGGAAATTGGGTGAGTGAAATCATACATGGGATAGAGGCACCACTCAGAGCCAGTCTGGTGATGAATAACCCCATGACGAATCCGATACAGGGTCGGATCTCGCATATTCATATTCGGTGATGCCATATCAATCTTTGCACGCAACACCTTGGAACCATCAGCAAACTCACCATTGCGCATACGTTGAAACAGATCCAGATTCTCTTCTACTATACGATTTCGATAAGGACTATCTGCACCCGGTTCTGTAAGTGTCCCACGTGATGTCCGCATTTGTTCAGCATTCTGGTCACATACATAGGCCTTGCCTTTTTCAATCAGTTCTAGCGCATAGTGATAGAGCTGTTCAAAGTAACTGGAGGCATAATACGTTTCATGTCCCCACTCAAAACCTAACCAACGCACATCGGCTTCGATGGAATTTACAAACTCCATATTCTCTTTACCGGGGTTGGTATCATCAAAACGCAGATTGCACTGTCCCTGATAATCACGTGCAATACCAAAGTTCAGACAGATCGACTTTGCATGTCCTATATGTAAATAGCCATTAGGCTCTGGAGGAAAACGCGTAACGACTTTGCCGCCATGCTTATTGGCTGCTATATCTGCATCAATAATCTGACGGATGAAATTCTTTGGTGTGTTTACTACAACGACTTCACTATTCATTATCTTGTTAAAACTCTTTACTTATGTGTGTAATGATCATTTTGAATTGATAAAGTTGATAGCCTGGTTAATCCGACGCAGGGTCGTATCTTTCCCAACCAGATAGAGGGTTAAATCAAGATCAGGAGATGGCATTCCTCCGGTGATAGCAATACGTAATGGCATTGCAACTTTGCCAAAACCTACACCTAATGTCTCTACAACCTGTTTAATAAGGGCGTGTAATGTCTCTCTATCCCAGCTTTCACATGCATCAAATAACTCTATTGCCTTGGTTAAAGGATCAACAGCGTCTGGAGTTAAGCTTTTCTTTGCAGCTTTTTCATCATAAGCATCAAAGTCACGATAGTAGAACTGACTGATCTGTGCCAACTCAACCAGAGTATGTGCACGTTCACGCTGTGCTTCCACCACCTGCACCAGATCAGGACCCTGAGTTGGGTCGATACCCAATTTACCGATATGAACACTCAACAAGTGTGCAATATGCGCTGGTTCGCTCTCTTTAATGTAATGATGATTCAGCCATAATAACTTTTCACTATTAAAACTTGATGCTGCCTTGTTGACCTCTTCAACATTGAACAACTGAATCATCTGCTCGAGCGAAAAGACCTCTTGATCTTCATGTGACCAGCCCAGACGAACCAGATAGTTTAATAATGCTTCAGGCAGGTAACCATCTTCATAGTATTGCATTACGCTAACCGCACCGTGGCGCTTGGACAAACGTGCTCCATCGTCACCCAGAATCATGGGTAGATGAGCATATTGTGGTGGCTCTTTTCCCAGGGCTTTTAGCATATTGATTTGTCTTGGGGTGTTATTTAGGTGGTCATCGCCACGAATCACATGGGTAATTCCCATGTCGTCATCATCCACAACCACCGTTAGATTGTATGTTGGTGAGCCATCAGTACGTTTGATGATTAAATCATCAAGTTCAGCATTTTGAAAAACCACCTTTCCACGCACCATGTCATTCACCACAACCACGCCATCGGTCGGGTTTTTAAAACGAATCACATGGGGTTCATTTGGATCAATCTTCTGGTGACGACACTTTCCATCGTAGCGCGGCTTCTCTTTACGCATCATCTGCTGCTCACGCAGCTTTTCCAGACGTTCTTTAGAGCAATTACAGCGATAGGCCAACCCTTTATCCATCAGGGTTTGGATGATCTCCTCATAACGGGCGAAACGTTGTGTTTGATAGAAAGGCCCTTCATCGTATTCCAGACCTAACCATGTCATCCCCTCAAGAATAGCGTTAACTGACTCCTGGGTAGAGCGTTCCAGATCGGTATCTTCGATTCTCAATACAAACTGCCCGCCATGCTTTCGTGCATATAGCCAGGAAAAAAGTGCTGTTCGGGCACCACCTACATGAAGGTAGCCTGTTGGACTTGGTGCGAATCGTGTCTTAATCGTCATAAAACAAATACCGTATTAATAAAAATTACAGCGCTGAATTATACCTATGAATTCACTCAACAGATACGCACAACCGACGCAATTCAATGCTTATTACTGCCTCAAATCCTCAATATCAGTACTAAATAATCGCTATTACGTTCCAAAGCAGACAAAAAGTGCTAAAAAGTGCAGATTAACTCTAAAACGCTTTGATAATTTTAGCTTTTTCAGGCAATATCCTCGCCTTGATTTTTGACCAGTTACATGGTCTACCAAACTATGAAAGTTGAGAAGTGAATTAATGGCAAAAGAAGAAGGCATTGAAATGGAAGGAACGGTCGTAGAGACCTTACCTAATACCACTTTCCGTGTAGAACTTGAAAACGGCCACGTAGTTACTGCCCATATCTCCGGCAAAATGCGCAAACACTACATCCGCATCCTAACTGGCGATAAAGTGACAGTACAGATGACACCTTACGATCTGACAAAAGGTCGCATCACCTACCGCGCGCGTTAAAAAACCTGTTTGTTTTTTTGCAAATAGCGTATCTGCCATATAAATATGGCCAGCTATATCTGTGACTGAAAAAATCTGGAATTTTATGCTATTTTAGTGAACAGTCTCTAGTTCTCTATGGGTGATTTTAAAGTGTATCGCGTCACTTTCAATAGATAGATGCACATCACCACCATGCTCCAGTTCACCAAACAACAACTCCTCTGCCAGTGACTTCTTGATTTGTTCTTTAATCACCCTTGCCATTGGTCGAGCACCCATGGTCTTTTCGAACCCACGTTTTGCTAACCATTTACGCACATCATCGTTCCAACTGATAAACACGGCCTTTTCTTCCAGTTGTGTTTCCAGCTCCATCAGGAACTTATCTACAACATGTAAAATGGTTGCTTCATCAAGCGAGGTAAATTTGATAATTCCATCCAGACGATTGCGGAATTCAGGTGTGAAATGACGGTTAATCACTTCCATGCTGTCACTGCTATTATCCTGCTCACTAAACCCAATAGAGCGTTTGGCATAGTGATCCGCTCCCAGATTGGTCGTCATCACAATAATAATGTTACGAAAATCTGCTTTTCGCCCATTGTTATCGGTTAATGTGCCATGATCCATCACCTGTAATAACAGGTTATACACTTCCGGATGAGCCTTTTCGATCTCATCCAGCAGTAAAACGGCATGCGGGGTTTTATTCACCGCCTCAGTAAGTAAACCACCCTGATCAAAACCTACATATCCAGGAGGCGCACCGATGAGTCGTGAAACCGTGTGACGCTCCATATATTCAGACATGTCAAAGCGAATTAATTCAATACCAAGAGTCTTGGATAGTTGTCGGGTAACCTCGGTTTTACCCACACCTGTAGGACCCGCAAACAGGAATGATGCGATTGGGCGGGTTTCCTGGCCAAGACCAGACCTTGAGAGCTTAATTGCAGTAGAGAGGTTCGAAATGGCTTCATCCTGACCAAATATCATCAGTTTGAGATCCCGCTCCAGATTTCTCAGGTTTTCCTTATCCGAATGACTCACCTGTTTTGCCGGAATTCGGGCAATTTTGGCGATAACATTTTCTATCTGTTCAACATCAATGGTATTAATCCGGTTTTCTTCCGCAAGCAAACGCTGTGCGGCACCTGCTTCATCAATGACATCAATCGCCTTATCGGGTAAATGACGCTCATTGATATGCCGATCAGAAAGTGTAGCAGCTTCTTCCAGAGCCTTATTGGTATAGGTCACATCGTGATGTGACTCAAAGCGACTTTTCAAGCCTTTTAGGATTTGAATCGTTTCATCAACGGAAGGTTCAAGGACATCAATTTTCTGGAAGCGTCGGGTTAGTGCATGATCCTTTTCAAAAATTCCCCGATATTCAGTGTAGGTCGTTGAACCTATACATCGCAGCTCTCCGGAAGCGAGGACCGGTTTTATTAAGTTTGAGGCATCCATAGAGCCGCCAGAAGTTGAACCCGCACCAATAATGGTGTGGATCTCATCAATAAATAATATCGAGTCCGGTTGTTTCTTTAGTTGGGATAAAACCCCTTTGAGGCGCTTCTCAAAATCACCGCGATACTTGGTTCCCGCTAGTAAACCACCTAAATCCAGCGAATAGATCACTGCGTCTTTCAAGATTGATGGCACCTGATTTTCGACAATTTTCTTCGCCAATCCTTCGGCTAAGGCTGTTTTCCCAACCCCGGCTTCACCAACCAGAAGCGGATTGTTTTTTCTGCGACGACACAGGATCTGTATCGTCCGCTCGATCTCCAGATCACGCCCAATCAGTGGATCGATCTTTCCCTGTACTGCCATTTCATTGAGATTCGTGGTGTATTGGCTTAATGGATCGCTGCGATCCCGGTTTTCATTATCTTCACCGTTTTCTTCTGTATGCTCGTACTCTTCTGAATCATCATGATGTGATAGATAACTGACAACATCGATGCGCTCAACGTTGTATTTGTTTAAAACATAAAGTGCATGCGACTCTTTTTCACTAAAAATCGCAACCAGTAGATTGGCACCCGTAGTCTCTTTTTGTTCTGATGATTGAACCTGAAATACTGCGCGTTGAATCACCCGTTGAAAACCCAGTGTAGGTTGAGTCTCCTGTTCATCCTCTTCATTGAGCACCGGCTGGGTCATGGTGATAAAATCGACCAACTCTTTGTGAATAGCGTCAATATCTGCACCGCACCCTTTCAGTACAGGCAAGGCATTAGGACTCTCCAATAAAGCCAATAGCAGATGCTCGACAGTCACAAACTCATGACGATGTTCATGTGCATATTTAAATGCACGGTTTAAGGTTATCTCAAGCTCTTTACTTAACATGTCATCACCTGTCTGCTTCCATTGTACATTTCAATGGATGCTCATTTTTTCTCGAAAAGTCATTCACCTGTGCTACCTTGGTCTCTGCCATATCCCTTGTATAGAGACCACAAATACCACTACCTTGAGTATGTACATCCAGCATTACTTTCGTAGCCTTGCTTCGATCCATTCTGAAGAAGTGTTCAAGCACATAAACCACAAACTCCATCGGGGTATAGTCATCATTGAGTAAAATCACTTTATACAGAGGTGGTCGTTTGACTTTCGGACGACTCTCTTCAACCACCAAGTTTCCATCATCCTCATGGCTTACATCATGCCCCATATCTTTTCACCATCGAAATTATTACCGATTTGATTCTACATGATGTTGGCTCACAACATCCAAAACCCCGACAATATTCTATTAACAAATATCATGGATATGATCAAAAGCTACATATCAGGTTAATATAACGATGAATCCATCAAATTAAAGTAATAATCGGAGTAAGATTTGCAAAATATCTGCATTATCATCAATTCACGTTCGCGGTTAAAAAAGAGATTGTTACAACAACTCAGCTCCCTCGACCAGAATCACTACCGTTATTCCCTGTTTGAAACCACACCCTTAATTAATGCGACCACACTCACCAAACAGGCACTAAGTTCATCATGTAATTTATTAATTATTGCCGGAGGTGATGGCACTGTGAACGAAGTCATTAATGGCTATATGGCTCTGGAACAGGCTATGCGTTTACAGGTGACATTAGCTATTCTACCTATTGGTAGTGGAAATGATTTTTCAAAAACCCTGGGGCAAACAACTACACTTTCTCAAATTATAAAATGTTATCGAAATACCCGGATAGTTGATACCGACGTAGGACTGATGCACTTTTTTAATAACGAAGGAACACCCGCAAACCGCTATTTCATTAACATTGCTGATGTCGGCATTGGTGGTGATATTGCACAAATTGTTAACCGTAAGAAAAAGTGTTTAGGTGCCAGTTGGGCCTATCACAGCGCAATCATTCAGGGTTTGATGGGTTATCAAAACCGTGAAATTGAAGTGACATTTGATTCTCAGCTTTGGCATGGCGACATTTTAGGATTAATTATCGCTAACGGACGCTACTTTGGTCATGGTCTGTGTATTGCGCCTGACGCCAGGTTAGACGATATGGAGTTTGAAATGGTGACACTGGGAGATTTAGGTATTTTTGATTATCTGAAATATTTAGGCCGCATTAAAAGAGGTGAGAAAATCATCCATCCGCAGGTTTCATATCATCAGGCAAGAAATATCAGAGTTAAATCTTTCAGGCATCCCTTACCTATCGATATGGATGGTGAATTTGTTGGATATACACCTATGGAAGTGTCAGTGATACCTAAAGCTGTACGGTTTGTTGTCGCAGATAACTCTTAAACAGGTTTGGATAACAGGCTAAAGATTGACGGCTGTTTGAAAATCCAGATCTTTTGCCAGCACGGGTTTACTAATTAAATACCCCTGGGCTTTATCGCATTTCAATGTTTTTAATAAGGTCAGTTGCTCTGTTGTTTCCACACCTTCAGCGACCACATCCAGTCCCAGGCTATGTGCCATGGAAATGATTGCTTTAACCAGTGAGGCATCACCTGGATCTTCGGTAATATCGTGGATAAATGAACGATCAATTTTCAGGGTATCCATCGGATAACGTTTAAGATATCCCAGTGAACTGTATCCGGTTCCAAAGTCATCAATCGCCAGGTTAACCCCATTTTTCTTTAAGTCATTTAACCAATGCATGGTCGAGCGTGTTCCATCAAGTAAAAAGCCTTCAGTGATCTCCAGCACCACAGAAGAGACTTCAATGCCTGCCTGATTGATAATATTTACAACCTCATCACTTTGTAACCCCAACGCTAACTGACGACTGGAGATATTGATATTGACATTTATGTTATTGCCACTTTGTTGCCATACACTTGCCTGTCTACAAGCATCCTGTAATATCCAGCGACCCAAAGTGCCAATCAGGCCACTCTCTTCTGCCATGGGAATAAAGAGATCCGATTTTATGATCCCTTTTTGTGGATGATCCCAGCGAATTAAGGCCTCAACAGAAACGATATCACCCGACTCGATCTCAATAATAGGTTGATAGCATAAATAGAATTCATTTCGTTCAATAGCTTTGCGTAAATCTCGTTCAAGCTCCATCCGTTGTTGAGCCTGCTCATTCATAACATGGGTATAAAACTGATAACTATTACGTCCAATACTCTTGGCACTGTACATTGCCATATCGGCATTTCTCAGCATGGTGTTGATATCTTTTGAGTCATCCGGATAGATGGTAATACCGATACTTGCACCTATAAAAATCTCACGATTATGAATTTTAAATGGCTTATCGATTGTAGAGATTACCTTTTGTGCAACATCAGATGGGTCTGTGCTATTTTTTACTTCGGTCAAAACAACCACAAACTCATCTCCACCAAAACGAGCAACTGTATCTGATTCTCTGACACAGTCGGATAAGCGTTGCGAAACCAGCTTTAACAACTCATCACCTAAAACATGTCCCAGAGTATCATTGACTACCTTGAATCGATCCAGGTCAATAAACAGAAGCGCAACCCTGCTGTTGTCTCGTCGGGATAAAGTTATGGCCTGGGTTAGGCGATCAACAAGAAGTGAACGATTAGGTAAACCGGTTAAGGCATCATAGTTTGCCTGTTGCCGGATCTGCTCTTCATCCTGTTTACGGCGGGTTATATCCGAGAATATAGCAACATGTTCCTGAATATCGCCATCCTCATCCCGAATAACCGAAATTGATAACCACTCTGGATAGATAGTATTATCTTTGCGTCGATTCCAGACTTCTCCACTCCAGTAGCCTTTATCATGAAGTGACTTCCACATATCCTGATAAAACTCCTCATCGTGCAGACCTGAGTTAAGAATAGATGGCCTAAGTCCAAAAACATCATCAAGTGAATAGCCGGTAATTTGGGTAAATGCAGGGTTAACAGTTTTTATATGATTGTTGGCATCTGTAATAATTATGCCCTCTGATGCGGTATCAAACACTGTGGCATTTAAGCGGAGTTGATCCTCAATATATTTATGTGCAGTCACATCCTCTTTAACCGCGATAAAATGGGTAATATCACCATCACCATCACGTACAGGAGAAATTGATGCAGACTCCCAGTAAACTGCCCCATCCTTTTTTCGATTTTTAAATTGACCCCGCCAAACCCTGCCCTCGGTAATCGTTTTCCATAGTTCACCATAGGCTGTTTCATCCTTATCTCCAGACTTGAGCATACGCGGATTATTACCGATGGCTTCTTCTTCGGAATAGCCGGTTGTTTCAACAAACTTGGGATTCACATATTCAATGTTACCCTTGATATCAGTAATAACCACTGATGCAGGGCTTTGTTCCAGGGCACGGTAAAGCTTACGTAGTTCAATTTCTGTCCTTGTTCTTTCGGTAATATCAATACGTACACAGACCATTTCACCAGATGAGGTCACTGAATCATTAGCCATAAACCAGCGCCCATCAGGAAACTGCTCAATATAATTTGATCTCGTTAGTGGTTTATTTTCATTATCGGGATAATCTGCCAGTTCACCTGTTTTTTCATTATCAATCAACATGCCTTCTGATATGTTGGCAAACGTTATATCTTCCAGCGTTGTATTCTGATCTATTTGATCTTTTAACCATGGATAGAACTCGAGATACTTTTGATTGTATAAAATCAGCCGTCCATCCTCTGCAAATAGAGCAAATGCTTCTGAAATTGTATTTACTGCATCAACCAACTGCTTATGTGATTTACGTGAAAGATCGTGTGCCATGTTAAGCTTTTGTATGGTGTAACCAAGAATTGCAAACAATAAAACTGTCATCGCTAAAAGCAAAGTACTGTAGCGCTCTGAGTTCCGACTTTGCTCTGTGTGATAATCGGTATAGTAGTTATATAAATCATCAAATCGCTGATAACTGGGAATATTTACATAGGACTCCCTTAGGTTTACCATTTCACTCATCAGCTTTAAATTCGCTTCCATATGAAAAAGGACATTTTCAAATAAATCCACACTTTTGACTTTATCCTGGTATTTGTTTTGAACTTCTATGATTTTTTTAGAAATAGTGCTGACATCCAAAAAGCTGGGAAGTAAATGATGACGATATTGCTGATTAAGCAATAAAATAACTTCATCGCCTATATCAGGTTCTTGCTGATGGAACTGGTTAGCGATAACCGGGAGATAGTGCAGACCATTTCTGATCAAAGCCGCTTTTGATTTTAATTGCTCCAGTAGTTCAAATTTTTCATTAATAGTGCCTAGATATTGATCCAGCTTTTCACTAAACAACTGATTTTCTGTTGTTAAATTATCCAGATTAATCTCTTTGGCTAAGGCATTAATTCTATGATACAAATCAACAAACGGGTCATATTGCACCAGTAAAAATGATGTAACCTGCAATAAATCACGATCAACCTTTCCTTCCGCCTGTTTTAGTTGAAGCAGAATATCGACTCGCTTATTGTGTTGCTCGATATTTACGGCACGAGTTTGGAAAAATAGAAATACCACTGTAATAGTGGTTAGGATTAATGCATATTGAATCAGGCTTGAATGCCATTTTGTCATGGATTCATCCTGGAATGTTTACCAACAAGGGTTTTTAAAAAGATGATAATCCGTTCAACATCCTCATCTTCAATTGAACGACGCAATTGATATTTCGCCATAATCTTTATTGCATCATTCAGTGTTTTGACGCTCCCATCATGAAAATAAGGAGGCGTTAGCGTTACCAGCCGTAAACTGGGTACTTTAAAAAAGTATTTATCCCGCTCCTTCCCAGTTACATTAAAACGTCCAAAATCTGAAGGTGTTATTGGACGGTTTAAATCCGCAAAATAGTTGCTCAAAGCTCCCATTTGTTGATACATATTTCCGCCGACATTAACTCCTTGATGACAGGCAATACAGCCATATGATTTAAAAGTTCGGTACCCTTCAATTTCTTCTTCTGTCAATGCATCTTTTTCCCCATTGAGCCATCGATCAAAGGGGGAATCAGGAGTAATGAGTGTACGTTCAAATGCAACAATCGCATCAGTAATGTTCGCTGCATTGATGGCGCTGTTATATAGCTGCTTAAATTGTTTCACATAAGACGGATCTTGTGACAGTTTGTTAATCACTTCGTTCCAGTTGGATGCCATCTCTATCGGGTTATGTACAGGACCCGCTGCCTGTTCTTCCAGTGTGGCTGCACGTCCATCCCAGAACTGAGCATGATTAAAGCGTGAGTTATACACTGTAGGAGTATTAACCACCCCTATTTGGTCACGTACACCAAAAGAGAACTGTACGATATCTGCACCACCCATATCGAGCTGATGGCAACTGCTGCAACTAATTGTGTTATCAGTTGATAATCCGGGATCATGAAAAAGCTTTTCACCCAGGGATGCTTTTTCCAGATTCTCTCCATGTTCCCTGATGATAGGTTTAATTGGCTCAATGTCACCATCTCTGCTCAAAGCCTCTGAACCTGCAAAGAGTATGCATAGCAGTAACAGCAGATGTCTAAATCGATGAACAACTATCATTTTATATTTGAAATGCAACTATTTATAAATTGTCAGGTTTAACGATTTCATTCTAGCTTTTAAACGGCTAAACCGAAAGGTAAACTCAGCTTAGTTTCTCTAAACTACCTGACAAATTGAATGTTTTTTATAAACCCGCTAAAAATCTAGAAACATCATCGTTTTGTTGAACCATTCGCTGTACTTATTCTTATAAAAAAGTAAATAGAAAGATCACAGGCTAATTAACCAACTAATTTAATCGGACTTTACCCTTTAATCTGAAAAATCTGCTCATATCTCAGCCAGATATACAGTTGCAATGGTGACAAGGGGAGTCAAATGTTTTCACCCAGCTATTTCACATTTTCACAGTTTAACCCATTAAATCACCTTGATGATTTGATGAATCCACAGCGGTTTTATAAACAGTCAGAAGTTTCCGGCTATGCTATTGCGATCAATCTGACTGATCGCGCACGCAAAGAGTTATTAAAAAGAGAATCAACCCTGCTGGTTGAGATGCAGCTCTATTTCTCGTGTGTTGTGCAAAAACGTCTGGTTTTTCACGAACAAATCATTGAAATGGACAGTGTTTCGAAGGTTGATGATAAACTGGCTATCTCGTTTCGTGCGGTTCAGGCAGACTCATGTGATCCGGTAACCTTCGCACAAAATCATCCAGAAAAACGTGAGATGCCGGGTTCTATCTGCAGCAACTTTCACCCGAGTAGTTTACTTCTGGATTTTAAGAATGGGCATTGGGAGGGTAGTTTTAATTTTGAGTCACTAAACAGTACCGAAACCGGCCTGTTTTCACTCCTTTAGCTGACCTGCTAAAGGAGTGATGTTCCATATGTTTATAACTGTTCGATAAGCACCTGACCAAAACCGGAACAACTAACTTCAGTAGCGTTATCAATCATCCGGGCAAAATCATAGGTCACCTGTTTGGAGGCTATCGCCTTTTCCATTGCCATAATAATCATATCTGCAGCTTCTACCCACCCCATATGACGCAACATCATCTCTGCTGACAGGATCATCGAGCCCGGGTTTACTTTGTCCTGCCCGGCATATTTGGGCGCGGTGCCATGGGTTGCTTCAAACAATGCCACAGAATCTGACAGATTGGCACCCGGGGCAATTCCAATTCCACCCACCTGTGCGGCAAGTGCATCAGAGATGTAGTCACCGTTGAGGTTTAAGGTAGCGATAACATCATACTCTTCAGGACGTAATAGAATCTGTTGCAGGAAAGCATCAGCAATCACATCCTTGATAAGGATCTCTTCGCCGGTGTTAGGGTTTTTCATTGAACACCAGGGGCCACCATCGATTAACTGCGCAGTAAACTCACGTTGGGCCAGTTCATATCCCCACTGTTTAAATGCACCTTCGGTAAACTTCATAATATTTCCCTTGTGCACCAGCGTAACTGAGGGGCGGTTATTATCGATGGCATATTGAATCGCCTTGCGTACCAAACGCTCGGTTCCTTCACGAGAGACTGGTTTAATTCCAATACCCGAAGTGGCAGGGAAGCGGATTTTGCTTACCCCCATCTCCTGTTGTAAAAAAGAGATGACTTTTTTCGCGGCATCGCTCCCCTCTTCCCACTCCACTCCGGCATAAATATCTTCGGAGTTTTCCCGGAAGATCACCATATCGGTTTTTTCCGGCTCTTTGACTGGACTAGGTGTCCCGGCAAAATAACGTACAGGACGTAAACAGACATAGAGATCCAGCTCCTGACGCAGAGTGACATTCAGTGAGCGTATTCCACCACCAACCGGTGTGGTTAAAGGACCTTTAATAGAAACCAGATATTGTTTGATCGCATCCATGGTTTCATCAGGTAGCCAGACATCACCACCATAGAGATTATTTGCCTTTTCACCGGCATAGATCTCCATCCATGCAATTTTCCTTGCACCCTGATAAGCCTTAGCTACAACCGTATCAATGACCTTTTTCATCACAGGGGTAATGTCGATACCAATACCATCACCTTCAATGTAAGGAATGATCGGCTGATCCGGCACATTCAAACTCCCGTCAGGGTTTTGTGTGATTGCACTACCGCTAACAGGCACTTCAATTTTGCTTGTAGTCATAATTATCTCGTTTGCTCATTGGCTTATTTCAAATTGAGGCAACTATATGGGCGAGTTTTTACGATTGCAAGCATACAAGCTATAGGGTATTCGGCTAGAATATCCTTCCTTATTCGCTACAGATGTCATGACAACACTACGATTTAACAAGCCCTACCTAACTCTGTGCCAGTTTCAGGACAGTGATGGTCGCGATACCCTTTCCGATTATATTGATATCAAGGGGGTCTATGCAGCGGGTCGTCTTGACCGTGATAGCGAAGGCCTGTTACTACTGACCGATAACGGAAGCTTACAACACCAAATCGCTCACCCGGATAAAAAATTACCTAAAACCTACTGGGTTCAGGTAGATGGTGACATCACTACAAATGCAATCAATTATCTAATCCAGGGGGTTGAACTAAAAGATGGGATAACCCGTCCTGCACAGGTCAAGAAAATTGCCGAGCCAGACAAGCTTTGGCCCCGTGATCCACCTGTGCGCTACCGTGCTCAGATCCCGACCTCATGGATTGAGATCAAAATATCCGAAGGTAAAAATCGCCAGGTTCGCCGTATGACGGCAGCAGTCGGGTTCCCTACCTTGCGCCTGATTCGTTATGCCATCGGACATATCACTCTGGATGATCTTGATATAGGGTGTTACCAGGTAATTGAGGAGTCATCCTTTGCTACTTTGTTCACTAAAAATAGCAAGGTACAATCGCAGACCCAAGCTAAACAACGCCGGTATCACAAGAGAAGCAGAACTTGAACAAACATGAATACCCACACCTGACCGTTGCTGCTGTGATCGAGCAAGATGGAGAGTATCTTCTGGTTGAAGAACACTCTGGTGATCGTGTGGTCTTTAATCAACCTGCCGGACATGTTGAAATTAATGAATCATTGCTTGATGCTATAAAAAGAGAAACCGCTGAAGAGACCGGCTACCTGTTTACCCCGCAATCCATCGTCGGAATCTATCTACTGGAGGCTGAAAATGGCATCACCTATTGCCGGTTCTGTTTTTGTGGTAGCGTCGTTGAACCTGAACAGATCATCACACTTGATAAAGAGATCATTCAACCTCACTGGTTAAGTCGCGATGAGATCATCAACAAAGGCGCACAGATCAGAAGTCCACTGGTCTTAAAGAGCATTGATGATTATTTAAACGGTCAGCGCTATCCACTGGAAATGCTGCTTTACCTTAGCAGAGACAATAAACCAGGCAAATGAAAACAGAGCAGACATTATCCGTGATGGTAGGAATTTCCGGTGGAGTTGACTCATCCGTGGCTGCCCAGATCCTGAAAAATGAGGGCTATCGGGTTGAAGGCTTGTTTATGAAAAACTGGGAAGAGGATGATACCCAGGAGCATTGCTCCGCTGCGGTTGATCTCAAGGATGCTCAAAGTGTTTGCGATGCTATTGAAATTAAACTGCATACCATTAATTTTTCGGCTGAATACTGGGATCATGTTTTCAGCCATTTTCTCGATGAATATCGAGCCGGGCGCACTCCCAATCCTGACATCCTCTGTAACAAGGAGATTAAGTTCAAGGCTTTTCTCGAACATGCCATTGATCTGGGGGCGGATAAAATTGCGACCGGACACTATGCTCGCGTAGAAGAACGTAATGGCGAATACTTTTTACTAAAAGGTCGGGATAACAACAAGGATCAGAGTTATTTTCTCTATACCCTGGGACAGCACCAGTTATCCCGTGCCCTGTTCCCTGTAGGTGAACTGGAAAAGCCACATGTTAGAGCTATTGCCGAACAGCACCATTTTGTAACCTCAACAAAAAAAGACAGTACCGGGATTTGCTTTATTGGTGAGCGTAATTTTCGTGAGTTTTTAAGTCGTTATATTCCTGCCAACCCTGGAGAGATGGTAACACCTGAAGGAGAAGTGGTTGGAAAACATAACGGCTTGATGTATTACACCCTGGGACAACGTCAGGGTCTGGGAATAGGTGGTCGTGCCGATGGTAGCAATGAGCCCTGGTATGTGATTGACAAGAATATGGATACTAATGAACTGATTGTTGCCCAGGGTCATAATCATCCTGCACTGTTTAAACAGCAATTAATTGCATCGACACTCAGTTGGGTTTGTGGTCATGCACCCATACTTCCATTCTCATGCAAGGCAAAAACCCGCTATCGACAGCAGGAACAGCCATGCACAATTGAGACTAATATGAATGGAGAGGTGAGCGTGACCTTTGAGCAACCCCAATGGGCTATTACCCCGGGACAGTCCATCGTTTTTTATCAGGATGAAATCTGTTTAGGTGGTGGAATTATCGAGAGAACCAACGAATCATGAGTCATAGCTTTGATGAAAGAGTAATAGCACTGGCAGGTGTATTACAGGCAACCAAACAGGTTGACCAGATTGCGAAAACCGCTCTGGTAGATGTTGACGCATTTACGACTACATTAGAGTCTACCTTAATCACTGATGCACCAACGACTATTGATATATTTGGTTCAATTGAAAACCTGACTCTGGGACTTCATGCCTTAATCAGCTCTTTCAGCGGGAAAACCCAATCCAATACCGAGATGACCCGATATGCCCTGAACCTGTTACACCTGGAACGTACCCTTAGTAAAGATGGTGAAAAGTTAACTGCCATTTCAAAGGGAATAGATGATGTCAAACGTCAACTAGAGCACTTCGCCATTACTCATACTGCAATCATCAGCCATCTTGCAGATATCTATGCTCAGACTATTAGTAACATTCAGCCACGGATCATGGTTAACGGTAAGGATGGTCATTTGAATAATATGGATAATGCCAATAAAATCCGCGCCCTTCTTCTGGGTGGCATGCGTGCAGCTATTTTATGGCGTCAGTGCGGTGGACGCAGGTATCATTTGGTATTAAATCGAAAAAAATATATTGAACGGGCACATGCACTTTTACGCGAGCATGTAACTGTTAACTAGGTGCTGCTGCTGAATCCCTGTCAAGGTTTGGTAATGCAAACGAGAGCAGCCCAGCCATAACCACAAACGCTGTGGATAGCCATAAACATCCAGTCAGTCCGTGAGTCTGGTAGATTAGTCCTGATAATACGGTACCTGTCAGTCTTCCACCAGCATTGGCCATGTAATAAAAACCAACGTTCATTGAAACCTTATCGTGGTCTGAATAGGCCAGAATCAAATAGGAATGCACCGCTGAGTTAATTGCAAAAACCGCACCAAACAATATCAGGCCAATGATCAGAACCTGATCCTGAGGCCAACCTTGTTGTAGTGCCATTGCGATCCCCGCCGGAAAAAGTGCCAGTACAAACACCCATAAGCGGGCACTGTCTCCTGCTGGACCCGCTCCATCATGGCTACGTCGTAACAGCCTGGGAGAGATAGCCTGTACCATGCCATATCCAATCACCCATAGAGCCAGAAAAGTACCAACCTCGGTTGCCGACCATTTTAGAACGTCATACAAAAACACCGGTAAACCCACCACAAACCAGACATCTCGTGAACCAAACAGGAAAAAACGTGCACCTGAAAGCCAGTTGATGGCTGCTACCCTGGAAAAGACCTGGGTAAATTTTGGTTTTGATTGCATTTTGCCAACACCTGAAGGGAGCAAAACGACGGTTAATACCAGCACTATAAACAATAGACTAGCTAATGTTGCCAAGGCACCACGAAAGCCAATCCACTCCAGCAGGGCGGCACCGACAAAAAAGCCACCACCTTTAAGTGCATTTTTTGACCCTGTCAGTATCGCGACCCACTTGAACAACGTGGAATCGGCATCACCCTTAACCATGGTTTTCACCGATGCTTTTGCTGACATTTTGTTGAGATCTTTGGCAATACCCGATAAGGCCTGAGCACCCATCACATAGGCAACTGAAAGCCAGGCATCAGGGACTGTTAACATTAACAGCGCAACCACCTGCATCCCCATACCGATATTCATGGTCAGGTTAAGACCAATACGTGCGCCAAGCCAGCCACCGACAAGGTTGGTAACAATGCCGAAAAACTCATAAAAGAGAAATAGCATCGCCACTTCAAAGGGTGAATAACCCAACAGATGAAAATAGAGCACGACCAACATACGGATCGCACCATCGGTTACGGTAAAGGCCCAGTAGCCGCCGGTGACGACCAGATAATTACGTATGCTTTGATCAGACATTAGAGAGTACTTGCAACCTTGCGGGTCAGTTCCATCATACGATTGACGTAACCCCACTCGTTGTCATACCAGGCATAGATTTTCACCTGAGTTCCATTAATCACCATGGTTGAAAGCGCATCAACAATCGATGAGCGCGGATCATTTACATAATCAACGGATACCAGAGGACGTTCCTCATAGCCCAGGATTCCATTTAACTCACCCTCTGCGGCCTCTTTGAAATAGCCATTGAGCTCCTCTACGCTCACTTGTCGAGATGCTTCAAACACAAAATCGGTCAAAGAGGCATTTAATAATGGAATTCGTACTGCATGACCGTTCAATTTTCCCTCCAGCTCCGGGAATATTTTGGTAATTGCCTTGGCAGAACCTGTTGTAGTAGGAATCAGTGAGTTTCCACAGGCTCGGGCACGACGCAGATCCTTATGTCCCTTATCAACAATGGTCTGGGTATTGGTTATATCGTGTATGGTAGTCATGCAACCGTGTTTAATACCAACCTTTTCATGCATAACCTTAACGACCGGTGCCAGACAATTGGTTGTACAGGAGGCAGCTGTAATCAAATGATTTTCAGCCGGGTTATAGAGGTGATCATTGATGCCATAGACAATATTCAACGCGCCCTGAGTTGGAGCAGCCACAATCACTTTTTTAACCCCCTGGTCAAAATAGGTTTGCAGTAGCTCCGGTTTTTTATGATGTTTACCCGTCGCTTCAATCACAATATCGCAATCCGACCAGTCAGTGTCACCAATGGTGGCACTAGATGTATGTGCCAAAGAGTGACCATCAATAATGACGTTATCATTTTCTGAATTGGTATCGTGATCCCAGGTACCATGTACCGAGTCAAACTTCAGCAGATGTGCAGAGCCTTCGGCATTGGTCGCAATCTCATTAAGTCGAATGACATCAAACTCCGGCATCTCCCAACCTGCACGCAGACCCAGACGTCCCATGCGACCAAAGCCGTTAATACCTACTTTTACTGTCATTTGATGATTCTCCTGTTAATACATTTTTTAATGGTTATGAGTATATGACCTGCTTAGGCACTGCAAGCCGCTCCCGGTCTGTTTGGCATAGAACATAGTTCATTCGCATCAGTGGCAAATGGATCATGTATTTTGATCCCTTCGATAGTGGTTTTTAGAACGCTCATCACCCACTGAGGCAGTTCTTGATTGAGCTGATAATAGATCCATAACCCATCTTTTCGATCACTGACCAGACCGGCTTTGCGCAATATACCTAAGTGGTGGGAGATTTTAGGTTGGGGAAGATTCAGCGCATGGATTAATTCACAAACACATAATTCCTGATTTTCTACTAATAACGCAATACAGCGTAGTCGTGTTTGATCAGAAAGTGATTTGTAGAGCGATGCTGGATCCATATCAAGTTGTTCTATATCTATGAAAGTAGATATAGCTTATATCTATTTCCGTAGATATAACAACTCTTTTTTTACTCTGGTTTGTCGTGTTACATAAAAACAAGACCTAATTCAGCTACCCCTTCTTGCCTCCAGTTGCAGCCTAATCTCATGAGCCTTTTCTTCTGATAGATCGTATTCTAGCATCACAATAATAGCCAGAATGGTCCCTATCATTGGCACGATAATATACGCAAGTCTTAGACCAACCAGTGCCTGTGGCGTTTGCTCTGCGACACTTTGATCAAAACCGACCAGCGTGAGGATGAGCCCACTGAGTAAACCCGCAATCGCAAACCCAAACTTGACCATCCACCAGTAGATCGCAGCGAACGTGCCTTCTCGACGTGAACCGGTATTTAACTCGTCGAGATCACATACATCTGCTGTCATAGACATCATTAAGGTAAACAACCCGCCAATGCCAAAGGCAAATAAAGGTAGCGGTAAAAACATCAGATATGGGTTTTCTGGTACGAAACACCACCAGAACATCAGATATCCCATGATAGAGATCATTTGAGACAGGATAAATGTATTCCTTTTACCCAACCTCTGAGAAACAAAGGTTACAACAGGTATCACCAGAAAACAGGTACACAAGGCACTCACGGTGCCAAACCAGGCTGGCCAGGTATCAGCCAGTGCCGGATCACCCTGATTCATATAGTAGACGATAATAAACCATGAAAAACCTGCCACGGTGTTAAATGCATTAAAAACTAGAAAGGTAGCAATACATAGCTTACGAAATGGTTTGCACTTGAAGGTTTCGATGATTCCTTTAAGAAAATTTCGCAGATTATGACTGATGTTTTCCCGGTTTAAATCAACCAGATTATCTTCTCTAACTGGTTGAGTTTTACAGAAAATCGCTGGTGTGATCGCCATCAGCAGACATCCCAGACCAACCCATATAGAAAGCGTTCTGGCACCAGCATCAGCACTGGCAAATAACGAAGTGTCATAAATGATGATCCAGAACCAGGGAACGATGACCCATGCCCACTGACCAATCCATTGTGCAACAGCCATAAGCCGGGTACGCTCATGAAAGTCATTACTCATCTCATAACCCATGGCAACATAAGGTGTTGAGAAGATGGTTAAACCCAGATAAAACAACATGGATGTCACCAAAAAATAGACAAAATTATAGGTTTGACCATTTTCAGGATAGACCTGCCACATCAGGATATAACTGAGTCCGGCAATAATTGCTCCAATGAAAATGTATGGACGCCGTCTTCCCCATCGTGAACGGGTGTTATCGGTTATGAAGCCCATAACCGGATCAGTGAGCGCATCAAATAGTCTGGGTAAAAAAAACAGTATCCCCCATAACATCGGGTTCATACCAAGTCCTTGCACCAATACCACCATAAAGATAGATAAAGCTGCAGGGAACATTTGATTACCCAGCATACCCACCCCAAATGCGACCTTTTGACTGAGCGGAATTCTATCTTCTACTGCAGTTTCGTAGTGTCTTTGGTTCATTACTAATCCTGAAAGAGTTGTTGTGGATTAAGCGCAACAAATAACCGCTTAATCTTTCCATTACGAGTGAAAATATTTTGACTTAATTGAGCATTTAAATGCATCGACTCAAGAAGTAGTTCACTATCATCTTCCATAACAACCCTCACAGATGGTTGCTTTGTATCATTTAACTGATAAATCACAGGAGTTTGACACCAGGTAAACACTAATGAATTTTCGGCAATGGCCAGTTGTTGCCATTGATTATTTACATCCAGATATTTAAACCGAGCCGGTTGTATTGAAAACTCACTTTTGCGTAATAGTGAAGGATTAATATAAATCTCACCCTGCTTCACTCTGATACCAAGTTCGCCATAACGCGTAAGAATTTCTTCTTTTACCTGACCGGTCATACCGGGTTGCTGTGCGCCTGCATGTTTAGGGGTATGTGAATAGGGATCAGTTGGGAATGCACCGTATTCTGCCGGCGATTTATTAAAGCCAATACCATGGCGTACACGATAATAGAGTTTACCCAGTTGCTGACACTCAGAGCTATTCGCATTGCTTTCCAGTGCATGATAATAGTTCTCCTGCACTGCCAGAAGCAATTTGGAGACCATGTGCCAGTATATGCACCCTAAGCCCTCAAATCCAAACATGGTCCCAGAACGACCGGTAAACTCCTGATGATTAAATACCTGCTCATAGAGTTTACACACAGAGTGACGATTGGTATCGATCTCGTCACCATACTCACTAATAAGTTGATCAAGCACACTGTTCAATGTTGAACTGTTATTGATGCCGGCATTAAAACGATAACAACCATCCGCGTCTTTCAGGACAATTCGTTGATCACATTTAGCCACCATTTCCTTAAGCAGTGGCTGATCATCTATATCACTGTAATTAAAGCAGTTTTTCTGCAGAAATCCGGGTAACTTTCTATCCGGGTAGAGCATAAAACTATGCTGGTCCTCTCGATAGATATTACTTGTAAACAATGCCTCTATGGTTTGAATAGCTTGTGTTGATGACATAGCACCTGAACTAAGTGCTGCAACCTGTCCCTCAAGCATTGCATAAAGATGTGCTACTTCTATTTTGTCATCTTTAAGACTGATGAGATTATAAGCATGGTATAAACCATCATTACGCAGGTTTACATTTATGGTGTGATCAATTACCGAAAGTGCTGAATCGAGTAAAGCATGAACCTGATGTAACGGTTGTTCGACTTTTCCTGTAAATGAATCACGGCGATAAACTGACAGTCTGTAGCGGTTTGCGGCCTGCCCTAACTCTATAAGTGCCTGATAACGCTGTGAACTATCAAGTGCGGCTTTAGACATTGTTGTGCTCTGATTTTTAAGAACAACTGCAGTATCAATCAGCCACTGACTAACCTCTTTAGACAAAGTCACATTGCTAGTTTCATTTTTGATTAGATCCTGTAAAAAACGCACATAACGTCTCAGATAATAGAGCGTTACCATGGATAATCCCTGACCTACCAATGCATTATTAGCATCATTCCATTCAGGTCTTTGGGTGTTAAGCCATATACCTCCATCAATAACCAGATTACCCAGTTTGGAAAGAAGAGGAACAAGAAGTTTCTCAAAAAGATTTACCAGATAAACCTCACCCCATGAATCAAGAACCAATTTACCATCTGCACCCATCGTTGCAACCTGATGCTCAATCAGCTCTTCCAGATCGTCCTCAAAACAGACGGTATTTTTTGCATCTTTTAACAACGCCTCAAGTGGCTTTATATGGTAAGGCACATTTGCATAACTAAAGACTGACTTATGTAATAGCTGTGTCAGTTTTTGCGGATGAAAGTTTCTGGAGAGTTCCAATAACTTAAGTAGATAGATTATCTGATGATCCCCCCAGTAACCGATATAACTCCACGGGTCCTCAGGGTCTTCTTTTTCCCAGTCAATACCTTCTTTGGTAATTCGATAAGGGTTATATCCATCCATAGTAGAAGCATTCACAAACTTCGCAATGACATTTTCAATAAACTCAGGATAGCTAAATGCTAATGCTTCCCAATTTTGAAAAATATCACGCCAGTTTCCCTGATATGAAAGAAGATGATCACCATTCTCATCTTTTAACTTAATTGCAAACTGGTTCCAGGGACGGCTGGGATCACCATGGCGACGTCCGAATGTAATAGGAAGATACTCCAGACACAAACGCTCAAGTTGAGGATCATCTTGTTCTTCTATAAGTGCAAGTAACTCATTAAAGAGTAAAGATTTGGGTAGTGTATCCAGAAATTCACAATGTCGCTTATAAACACTTTGGTTGAAGAAACGTATAGTCCTGATTAAATCATGTGAGGATATATGATACTGATCATCAAAAATCCCGCCACGTAATATATTAAAAAGGACGTTAGCATAATGATGAACAGATACATTCTCTTCTGCAGTTAGCTGGAAGCCGTCACCATTGGCCATGATTGTTGCTAGCGCATTTGAACCCTTGGTAATTGATTGTTCAATTTTCTGATCCAGCAACTGTGGATTTTGAAGTTGTTGACGTAGATCAGAAACCTGAGACTGATCCTTCTGTATATCCAGCACAATCTTCCACTGCTTTTTATGCTTTGGCGTAATTTCAAAATGATTCTTGATAAAATAGGCACCTCGAATACCACGCTTTATACTCTCCTGCTGTATCGTATGTCCGTAAAGAAACTTTTTTAGTTGTTCTTTACTAATGAGAACCTTCGAATCATCAAGCCCCAAACAAAAAGCCGTATTCGCCATCAATGATTCACTAGGCTCTGCACGATCAGTGATGCCCGCATAAAGACTAAAAAATGCCAAGCCGCTTTGCTCATCCAGTTCAGTCCATTTATATGCATCTACCAGATTGCTGGAGTTTGTCTGAGCAAATGAAGGCGTGTTTGCAGGAAGGATGTTTTGTACACCATCAATTAATTCAATGTTTTGGATTTTATCGCCATAATTTTCAATCTCACTACGACGAATAAATCCATATTCATCACTGGATTCCCATGTATAGCGAAACACAAGATTCAGATCATTATGGATCTCTTCAAAACAGATCTTATTACCCATTACGTTCTTGTATAAGTGCCGTTTAATATAAGACTCATTTCCATGCTCCAGATTAAATGGCTGCCAGTTTATACAACCATTATCCAAGTGTACTTTGATTAAGGTTTTACTTCCGGTATGTGTATAGGATTCATGAATTTTATCAACAGATACATAAGGAAAAAGTGCTGTTTCTGGAGATACCCGACCTGCGGTCAAACCTCCAGTTGAAGAGATAAATAGCCAGTGATCACTGTCTGAAACAATGCTGATAAAAAATGCTTCAAGTCGATCAACATGACGAATGACATAATACCTTTCACCAACCATGTCGATAAATTCACCTGACACAGGCTTAGTTTCTATCACACAATTATTCATAGTCATATAATTCCTGATAACGTAACACTGAAGTTTTCGTTACAACTGTATTTGTATGGTCTGTAATGCATTTTTATCAATATCAAGCTGTGCAAAATGCTCACCTATCTGTATTGCATACTCTATTTCCAGATCAGAAGTATTTAATACCTGGACACTCAGAAGATTATTGTTATTGAATGTGGAACATGCGTACAACCCATTTTCGGAATTTGTCGATCTGATGGATGTTGACACTACGATATCCCCTGGCCTTATCGTTTTACTGAATTGAGCGAGGACATAATAGATGGGTGTGTAATAGATATAATTATTAGTAGTATCTATCATAATGGGCGCACCACAATAATTACCAACATGGTTGGGGCCACCCCTTTTATCCAGCACCATGTTCCAATCTATCCAGCCACTAACCCAGTGATTCAAACTGACTATAATATTTTTAGCATAACGATGGACCGGGGTATAAAGCGGATGGTCTTCTGTTACAACACCTGGCCATGTTGCACTATAAGCCCAGTCAGAAGCCGATTGATTCCACCAGAAATCATCATTATCAAACCATCCTGATTCTTTATATCCATCTGGATCAAGAACACCTTCAGGCGCATCATTACCTAAATCATCAATGCAGCCTTCTGTATGAATGATTGCATGATGGGGATATTTGTTATGTACTTTTTCCAAAATCTCTTCACTGACCTTATAGCTGCTTTCATACCAATGAATTGCTGCGCCATATACATAATGTGAGCATACCGGATCTGAGTATATGGTATCTGCCCATAGTTCCAGTTCAGTACGATTATGATCAAACATCAGGATTCTAGTGTCAGAACAATCACTGCTTTTTAGTGTTGGCCCGAGGTAGTTTTTGATCCACTCATTTTGTGACTCCGCACTAAAATGCATGCTTTCCCATTGTCCATTATTTCCATAAGGTTCATTAACTGGTGTAATCCCCCAAATTCTCACACCTTGCTTATGGTAGCTTTGAACATATTTAATCAGATAGTTGGCGTAGGTTTGATAATACTCTGGCTTCAACTCACCACCAGTTCCTGAAAAAGCGTTGCTCTCATTGCCTTTGATATACCAGTCGTTAATATCCTTCATCCATGAAGGTGCAGTCCAGGCAGAGGCTATCAGTTTCAGTTCATCATATTGCTGTTGTTTAATCCCTTGAGCCTGTTTAATCATCGGGAGCAGATCAAATGACTCATCTTTAATACCCGGGTATGTTTTCTTCGAAAAGCCGTCTTGATCGACAGACACTGAAAAAAATGCAAGCGATGTGTCATTGCTAACATCATCATAGGAGTATTTACCATGCAAACTAAAGTCAGTAGCACCAATAGGTGTACGTGCCAGTGAAAAGTTTGCACCTTGTTCACTAAACAGCCGATTCATCACCTCTTCTCTTTGTTCTTCTTCAAGATGTGCCAGCACATAGGCAGTTGACTCTGTAAAGGATGAACCAATACCCAGCAGTGTCTGTTTTTGTATAGACGGGTTAACCTCTATCACATTATCCCCGCCAGTCCCACAGTTAAAAGATATAGGCTGAAGCCGGGATAATTTATCCCCGGCAGCTGATGTCTGAATCACTGCAGTGCATGTCAATTGTTGATTTGTTTCAACCTTGTTCAACATATAAACCAGACTCTTCGTTGCCAGTATTTTTCAGATACAATTAATACTTTACTGATTCTTAGACATTTTCCCGGTATCACTGTCGTAGAAATATCCCCAACTGCTCATTGCTGCCCACGCACTAGCCTGATCAGCAAACAACTGTGAAAGCCCTGCCCCTGGTGAAGAGAGGTTATCTCCTACCAAATCTGCGAGTGACTGTGCGTAATAAACATCCGGTTGTGATGACCATGAGGCAAGAAAGTAGGTAATTGTGCCAAAGTAGTTATCAAGCACAGAGCGATAGGCCTTTATTGCCTGCGCTTTTATTGCTGTATCACCACTGGCGGTATATAGCCGGTTAAAGGCATCGGCAGTGTAGTACTGGTTTTCACCAGTAGGTGAACGCGCCAAAGCAGTTGCCCACAAATAAACTTTCGCTTTTGATGATGGTGCAGCTGTATTCAAATCCCATTTTGTATCGTCAGTTACATTAACATTGGCATATGGATTATTTGGATCATAGAGGACACAGGTATCCTGATTGATTCCCATGGTAGTACAATGCAGAGTTAATGCTGTATCTGTTGGTAATGCAATGGTATTGATATTCGTGCCATCTGCAGGAACAGGTGTCTCACATGCTGTTAACATCACTATGGCAACTGTGGCAATAACTAACTTTGCTTTATTCAGTATGTTTGTTTGGTTATTTAACATGACACTAATTCCTAAAAGTTTACTTTATAGTAAGTACTGATTTCATATACTTTTGTATTGGTACCGCTTAAATAATCATCGGCGGCATTACTGTCGATGGTTCGATATAAAATCCTTGTACCCCACTTGCTTGACTTATCTTCATCCAATCTGGAATCGAGCAAAATCGAGAAGTCATACATAAACTGCAATGGATAGGTAATATCAAACTCTCGGTGGTAATCATATGGACCCCACATATCCTTTTTGATATATGCTTCGTGAATGTATTTGTTATTGTTGACAATCTTTAATTGGGCTGTTGTATATCTACGACCCTTGTTTCCGGGCTTACCTGTTGATTGCTGATACCCTGCTTCGAGATTAGTAATAATCTTTCTTGCAGGACTTGGGTTCATAATCATCCGACTGCTAATCAACCATAAATCTTCTGCAACCTGGCCTTGTCCAAATGGTGCATTTCTTTCAGCTTCACGATAATAGAAAGAGCTTGAGTCGGTATTCGATGGATACTGGGTGTAATTCAACACTATATTGTATGCAAGACCGGCATCCTCACGTTTATCATTATCCCAATCATAGAAATGTGAACCAGGTGTTTCATCCCAGGTAAAGACAACCTCAGCAGAACGGGCCTCGCGATTGCCTAATACTGCAAATGGGTCTGCATCAAGATTACGAGGATCTATACCCGGAGAGAATGTACTTCCTGATGAAGTTGCAGCAATTGAGGGATTTGCAGAGATAATGTTGTTACGAACCAAAAATTTGGGGAACACCGTATATGTACCCATATTGAACAGCACACCCCCTTCAAGCTCAAATTTATTACCCAAGTCTGAATATGGAAGTTTTGTACCTAACTCTGCAAGCGGGTCGCCTCCATCAGCTACCAGACCAGAGCGATTAAATGCAACATAAGCGCGTGCAGTATCACTAACATCAGTACTGACTTTGGCTTTAAATGCCAGTGCATCCTGAAGTTTAATTTCATCTTCAATAATATTGCTGCCGTCATAGTAGTCGTAACGCTCCCCTACTTTTTCACGACTACTAATCATACCGCCCATTTCAAGGGTGTAGTTTTCGAACAGTTGGCTTTTGTTATAAAGCGTAGTTTGACTAATACGTTTTTTCAGCGCTTCGGTTTGATTAGACTTGGCTGCGGCTTGTCCTAAATCTTCTGAATGAATGAAGGTGTATTTTTGTCCCGCTAAATCAAAATCATATTTAGCGATTACTTTAGGGTTTGCACCCCAATACACTTCAGGGCCAAAGAGTATGGTTAACCCCTTAGTCTGTTTCTTTCCAACATATTCCATACCGAAAGGCGCTTTTCCATTCCAGATATCCATCCCTTCCATATCAGTTGCTTCATCCAGTAAGCCAAAATAGTCACCTTTATGTTTCCAGTGAAATCTAGGTACATGATAAAAACCCGTTAAGCTGTAATCACTGTTCTCATAGGTTACTTCAAAGTCGTATATTTCTATTCTCTGGTTATCGGTGAGTGTGGTCTCACCGGTTAACGCCTGATCATTGGTTATTACGACTGGCTGAGTTCTGTCACCATAGAAATGTCTCATAATTTTCTTTTCAGCGGAGTTACCCAGAATATTCAAAGAGAACTGACCCTTGATTTCATTGGTAGGCTGAAAGGCAAAATCCAGTGTTATCATTTCACCATTGGAGAACTTGATTCCATCACGGCCATTAAGATCCAGGTCTTTTTCTTCGGCAGTCAGAACAACCTCACCTGAAATATTCCCACCGGTCATGCTGAATTTATGATTTTTATTCCCACTACTGCGCATCAATCTGACTTCACTGCGTAACTCCAGTAATTCCATATTGATATTAGTAATAGATTGTTTAATGGTTGATTTACTGTCCTGATAGGGATCAAGTTTCCAGATCTCTTTCAAAACATCGTAAGCCATACGAGGTTCAGTTGCATAAATACCACTAGAGTCGATATCACCAATACGAGTGATGCCGTACCACTCCTCATTCATATTATTTTTGCCTTCTTCAAAGTCAAACTCGTAACCGCCGTTTGCCCATGAAGCAGTTGTATCCTGAACATCCAGATTTTCAGTCTGCTTGTATTTCCACCACTCATCACGCCATTCAAATACAAAACCACCGATTGAGTTTCCTTCCTCATTTTTACCATAGGCCTTGTTATACATTTCCTGCCACATACCCTTGAGTAATACTGCCTGAGCCTGTTGATCTTCCCTGTTTGTTCTTGCGTTGAAGGCATCACTTCCGAATTCGAAGAACAGGACTGGAAGGTCGTATGTTTTCTTCACATCTTTCCATAACGAGGTAAAACTGATTCCGCGATAAACATTGCTTCCAAGAACATCCAGATCCGGGCAGAGCTCGACAATTAAATCGAGGTACTGAATATCACCATTAACGATGGTATAGGGATGTGTCGAATCAATCTGTTTAGCCGCTTTAATGGTTTCATTAAACAGGCTATAAAGATGTTTCGCCTTACCACGATGACGCTCCCCCTCAGGCAGGTTTTCTATTTCAAAACTTGACCATTCCAGCCCATAGTTATTCTCATTACCTAAGGCAAACATCAGCACACCCGGGACATCCTTATACTTTTCAACCAGAGCTAGTACATCTTTTTTAATAGTTTCACGGGTCAGAGGGTCTTCATAATTGGTATTGGGACGCCATTCACCATTAATAGTAAAACCATAGCGCCCAAACAGATGGTTAATCACCGTTCTGATACCATAGGTTTCATAAACATAGGTCACCCACTCTGGAGGCATTACCCCAAATTGACGGATAGTATTAACCCCGGCATCTCTTAATAAGGAAAACTCCTGTTCCAATACCTTCTTGATAAACTCTTCGGGTTGAGCCCACAGATTATAGGAGTAGTTCTCACCGACTGGAGAATAACCCCACACCACACCTTTCACATAAAAATCATTTCCATCAACCTTTAACTTCCAGCCATTGGAATCCTGATAGGTAGTAACCTTTTCCGACATTGCAGCACCTGCTTGCAACGGCAAAAAGGAAATGCAGAGAATTGCCAATGTCGACAAAGTTACCATCATGGCTTTATTCAAAAATGTATGTTTGTTCATAGCTTCATTTCTCTTGCTGATTGATTCATAGTGTTATTAAGCTTTCTCTTAAAAATCTTTCTATGCCTTTTCAACGGCTTCAACAACCTGAGTATCTGTTTGAAGATTTACTTTAGCCCTGCGCTTTTCCAGCACCTGACGAATTTCATACGCAGTTTGTTCAGTTATTTTAAATTTGGACACGGCATAAATCGCAACGATTGTGGCAAATGTCGGAATGAATACATCAGCCATTCTCATATATAAAAATGTATCAGCCGTCTGGTTACCATCCAGTTTGACATCAAATCCTGTTGCATTAAGGAGAAATCCGGAGCCAGCAAATGCCGCTGACATTCCCAGCTTCACCACCCACCAGAAAATCGATCCATACATGCCCTCACGACGATAGCCGGTATGCATCTCATCTTCATCACAGACATCAGCCATCATTGAACTCATTAAGGTAAATAGACTACCCATACCAACCGCAATAAATGGTGCTGGAACCAAAACCAGCCATGGGTTAGCCGGGTTATAACATAACCATTTCAATAAGCTGCCAAACAGGGTAAAGGAAGTGGCAATCATAAATGTTTTACGTTTGCCAATTTTAGAAGAGAGCCACGACACCACAGGAATGGTTAACAATGTGGTAATTGTTGAAATTGTTCCGGTAAAACCCATCAACTTCCCACCCATATCATCATCGCCACCGGCAACATAAAATATGGTGATATAGGAACCAAATGCACCTACCAGCATCAAACTGTTAAACACCAGAAATGTACCAATACAGAGCTTCAGGAACTCTCTGTTTTTAATGGTAATTTTAAATCCTTTAATAAACTCGGCGACATGGTGTTTTATACCGCTGAAATCCACACCAGAGTCATCCGCCACAAATCGCTCTTTACATATTATCGCGCTACTGACACCCAGTATGATAACAAATAGACCTAATATGATGGCCAGAACCTTTGCGCCTTCTACCGAATTTGTAAATAACGCATCATTTTCCATAATGGCGTAAAACCACGGCAGCGTGATCCAGGCAAATTGTCCGATAAAATTTTGCGTCCCCATTAAACGTGTGCGTTCATGGTAATCCGGGGTCATTTCATAACCTAATGCAACCCAGGGGGTTGCAAACACGGTATAGGCAAAATAAAAAAGAATCGACCAACCCAGGAAAAGCCAGAAGTAAAACATTTCACTATAGCCTTCTGGTAATTGCCACATTAGTGCAAATATCAGGCCTACAGCGATGGAGCCCACAAAGATATAGGGGCGACGGCGACCATAGCGAGTTCGGGTATTATCAGATACATATCCCATAATCGGGTCGGTTAATGCATCGGTTAATCGCGGTATTGCCTGTAGAGTCCCGACTAATGCCGGGTTCATTCCTAATCCCACATTCAACACAATAGACATATAGCCTATCGCACCACCAAGAAAGTTATTTGCCAGAGCACCCATGCCATAGGCAATTTTCTGACTTAAAGGGAGCTTATCTTCTTCTGCAGTTTCATGATGTGCTGGTTGAGTACTCACCTTGACCTCTTTAGTTTAAGTAGATTTGATCAAGGCAGAGTGTTCCTGCCAACAAAGTAGTACTTACATTGACGGGACTGTAAAAACCCAAATACTTAACGTTAGCAAGATCAATTCCGGAAAAATCAGCCAAGGGAATCGTATAACTACTCCAACTGTTATTATTCACCGGTGTGTATGACTTCAAGCGAATACTTTTCGCAGCCTTCGCTACTGTTCCATCTTCAAGTTTAATTTCAAGATCATCAAATCCAGGTATAAGTGAATGGTTGATGCTAAACAGCAACTGACTTTTACCTGACCAGTCTTGTTGCAAGTCAAATGTTACCCCACCCCACCCTTTACCTGATAACTGAAAATCTGCAGCCAAAACATTCAAGCCCTCGTATGGGGTGACTACACCACTTGCACTATCAATGATGACAACATTGCCATTCCAGTCACTACTACTGATGATGCTTTGGTAATTATTAGAGAATTGATCAGAATAGATGCCACTACCGATTAAGGTGTTCGTTGTTCCACTCATATTCGCTGTTGAGCTACTGTTATCCTGATATACACGCACCCAATCGACAACCATACTTTGTGGCCAGGTTGAGGTTAGATTACCTCCACCAAGCGTACCGCCCACAGCAACATTTAAAATGATATAAAACTCCTTTTGAAATTCACTCATTGTTGTTGGATCAATTATTTGAGTGTAATAAGTGGTTCCGTCGATCTTTCCCTGAATTGACTGGCTATCCCAGACCACCTCGTAGATGTGAAAATCATCCGTTAAAGGCGTTGAGAAGGTTTTATGGTTCGTTGTATAAGTCCATGCTGCTGTATTATCGTTCCACCAATGTGCTGATGAATGAGTGGTACTGGTATTTGAATGAAGATAATGCATTTCCATAATGTCTATCTCCCCGGACTTAGGCCAACCTACCGTATCGATATTCGCGCCCAGCATCCAGAACGCAGGCCACATACCCTGACCTGACGGCGTTTTTATTCGAGCCTGTATTTTTCCATATTTAAAAGAATACTTTCCTTTGGTGGTGATCTTGCCCGAAGTAACGCTTCCATCGCGCTTACCACAGATACCTGTTGGACATAACGCCGAAATAACCAAACTATCATTACTGACTGAGACGTTATCAGTTAAACTGGTGTAGTTCTGCCACTCATCATTTCCCCAGCCATTTGAGCCATAACCGCTATCGTAAACCCATTTTGAGGACAAAGGGGTGGTACCACTGTCAAACTCATCAGACCATACGAGGGTATAACCATCGGTGTTATTAGTAGTATCTGTGGTATTTGTATTGTTGGAAACTGTATTGACAGTACTTGTACCAACAGAATCGATACAACCTGAAACAAAAAACAGAATAATCGCAACGATCATTAGCTGTCTCCTACTTTCAAGTTGATGCTTAAACATAGATGTCACTCCAAATCCTTTATCAGGACAATGAATGAAAAACGTCGAAAATTACCAATACCCTTTCTATCATTAACTGCTATATAGCACATTAAAGTAGATATACCTTTAATGTCAAGAAATATTACTGGCAGGATATGTAAAAGGCAGTGCAGAGATGCTCAATCAGTTCGCTGACCATTTATCTGTCTTGTTTCGGTATCTGTATATATTGGCTTGGATGGGTGCCCGTTTACATCCATCATATAGGCACGAACAATTGCAGCAGTGGTATGCCAAGCAAACTCTTTCCGGATACCTTCATGCGCAGTGTAATTTTTTCCAAACATCTGAATATAATCGACCTTGCCCGACGCCTTCCACCTGGTGTTGGTGTTGTTCACATCTGCAAGTTTTGCATCAAACAGTGTACCGATAATTGCCTGATAATCATCCTTACGCTGCCGATAGAGTGGTTTGATATCAATATTGAGGATTGCATCGGGTTTGAATGAGTGTATTTCTGTTTTAAACCTTTTACGTCCATCCTTATCAGCAGAGAAGAACTTGACCGATGTGGTTACACCATTGGCTTCAAAAGCAGACATCAAACTGTGCTTTAATGAGTGCATATAGGTTGGTATTAATTGCTCGTGCAACGTGGTTAATACAAAGATCCTTTGTGGTTTATTATCTGAAACACCAATATTCTGTGATGTAATCTCATAACCCTGAGGTTTGGATTTTTGACCATCATCGGTTTTATTCAGCAGTTGAATCAGTGCATCCAGTCCCACCTGTGTTGCAGTATCTACGAGCTGTACCCGGACAGATTCTGAGTGATCGTTACTTTGTAATTGTGCCTCTTTATATAGTTTGTGATGTGAGTTCAATAAAAATGAAAAGACATTATCACCCTGTTTATTCAGGATATAACATTGAATACCAAAAATGGTCTGTTTACCCGGAGGCATGATAAACGTCATCACCAGGGAGTAATCGGCATCCTGTTGCAGATTATTCAGAGCATCTTTAATCAGAGACATATCGTTGTTGAAAAACGCCCACTGAGACCTCCCTTCGAGTTGCGCAAGCTTGATATTTTCTTTCTTAGCCACTGCAGAGGTGAACCCATTATTATTAAGATAGGCAACAATCTGATCTTGAGAGGCTTCGTAGTAACTTGTTTCGTTATAGGAGCGAACGATTGACGGGTAAACCGTGATTGTTGATGCTTTAAATGCACTTGCAAACTCAGAGGAATGGGCGTTTTCCGGTTGAAATGCCACACTATCGGATTGCTGATCATGTCCACCAACACAACTTGTTAACAGAATGACAAGCAAGGGAATAATGAAACCAAGATCAAATATCTTTATTCTCATGATAACCCTCCTGTTTCAGTTTATAGCTTAATTATAGTCACCAGATTCGGGCCTGCTTTTTAATTAGATCGTGTTTCCTGTAAACATATAATCACCGGCTAGAACCATTTCATCATTCTTTTACTGTAGTTATGGATCATAAGGTTAAAAAAAAGCAGCCAACAAGGTGTTGGCTGCATAATGATTGTCCATCCTGGACTAGGGTTTGGGTTTAATAAAAATAGATGTTATCCAAATAGAGTGCATCGCTAGTAGTTCCCCAGAGCTGCACACCCAATTGGGTTAAAGCTGACGAAGTTATTTTTTGTGAATCGATCAGGCTACTGAATGCCAGATCAACTGTAATCCACTGCCCTGTTGTCACGGTGTTCATTTCATACCGACCAGGTCCTGTAGATGATAGAACCTGTAAGAATATTTTCGTGATTCCACTGGTTGCGTACATATCAAAACGAATACGAGTAGCAGATGATGCATCCAGTGGGCCCTGTGCAATACCGTACTGAATTCCAGTAATACCACCTGCTACACCACCGGGGATAATCTGAAGCCTACCTGCGGAGTTACCCTGAATTTGTACTTCTGAAAAAGTAGGAGCATTCCACCAGTCATCTGACCAATACGAAATATACTGATCAACAACTAATTGATCACTATAGAGAACAATTGCCTCTGCATCTGAATGAGGTGGTACAGGTGCTGCAACCGTTGGTCCAGGGTTCATAGGTTGTAATGTCATGGTATATGATGTCGCTGCATTAACCGCCTGAATTCCAACCCCAACACCAAAACCGTTAGCATCTACAACAACCTTATGATTACCAGTTGGTACGCTCAGTGTTGCAATACCATTTGCAGCACTTGTGCCGGTAACACCACCAGCTGTTACAGTCGCACCACTAATTAGACCGCCCACGTTGTCTTGTACAGTCACATTTAAATTGTGGAAAGTAGCATTACCAGAAAAGTAAATGTTATCCAGATATATTGCCTGTCCGGACTGTCCCCACATCTGGATACCGATCGCCAGTAAGCTTCCTGCATTGATGACATCATTACCACTGTTTGGTGTAATTGAAGAGAATGGGATCGCGAAGGAGTTCCAGCTACCCGCAGCTGGATTATCAATACGATAGGTACCAGAACCATCAGTAGTGACCAACTGCAGAGCAATTGTTGTGATACCAGTTTCCACATACATATCGAAATTCCATGTGGTTTTTGTTGATGCATTTAATGGAGCTGTCTCGAAGCCGAATTCAAGACCAACAACACCACCTGCTATACCACCATCTGTAATTTCATATTTTGCAAAGTGATCGCCAGCGATATTACCTTCATCATGAATCGGTGCATTCCACCAGTTCGATTCCCAAACAGATATCCATGAATCCTGATTGAGCGTATCACTATAAAGAACAATAACATCTGCATCATTAGCTGTTGGAACTGGTGCTGCAGTTGGAGGAGGAGTAATAACAACGTCCTGGGTTGTGAAGTAAACATCGGCCAGTAACACCTTTCCGCTTCCACCAATAAAATTCAATGCGAACCAGGTCATCTCTGCCATTCCCGGTATACGAACTTCCATTTCTCCCCAGCCGTTACCCAGATCTGTGGCTTTGGAAAGATCATAAACCACATCATGACCGACTTCATTGTTTCCTTGAACAAACACCTGTACCTGCGTATAACCAGGTGCACTAACCTTAAACCGCGCATGTGTGTAAGCAGAAGTATTTACTGCATTATTAGGTCGATTTCCCCAGGCAACAAGTGTTCCCCAACCAGCGCTTTTGTTTAATTCCAGGGCTTTAGAATAAGTTGTGTCTGTGGGTTTGTCTGTATAGGTCGTCTGTGAATCCCAAACATCACCCCAAAACTCCATGTAGTACGAATCATCGTGTGCGGAATGAAAAATGTATGCATCACCCACTATTGCTGATGCTGCCACTGTAACTGTACGCGTTTGGGTTGCGACATTACCTGCCGAGTCAGATGCAGTGTAGGTTATTGTGTAGGTGCCAGTTTTTGAAGTATCAACTGTACCTTGTTTGGTTGCGGTTAAATTCGAATCAACATTATCTGAAACTGTCACACCAGGGTCTACAAATGTATCCCCTATTGTCAGATTCATTGATGAATCACCAACAAGAACTATTGTTGGTGGAGTTGTATCAGTATTACTATTATTATTTTTTTCACTAGAGCCCACACCAACACACGCCGACAATAACAGCATTAATGAAAGCACTGCCCCTATAACAAAATTCTTATTCATGTCATCTCCATGAATGACAACAGCATTTTCAAGGTCACCACAAACATACCTTGGTAACTTAATATGATGTAGCCAAGACAAAAAATGATTAAACCAGTGCCAGAAGGCACTGGTTCATCATTTGTTTCTTACGATTTACTAAGGACCAACCGTCACTGATACATCATCGATATAGACATCAATGCCGCCGTTAGGTCCACATGCTGCTGAGATCTCAAGGGTTACGCCACCTGCTACATCACCAACCGCTGTTCCGCTATAGGTATACTGAACCCAGTTAGTCAGAACTGTGTGTTCATTTAGATTAGTCGGGGGAAGTGTAGGAGAAGGCGCCCCACTTCCTTCATAAATCAGCTTGGAGTTCACCGCACAGGTTGCTCCAATCAAACCCTTTGCCCAGAAAGAGACATTGACAACGTCACCTGTAGTAACAGATCCGGTACCCATATTTGCATTCTTGACAATCAGAGGAGGACCACCAGGCACGCTATTCAATAAACGGGCAGAGTAAGTACCAGCATATGCATCAGTAGTGACCGCGGTAGCAGTACCAGTGCCTCCAACAGCATCCACAATCCAGGGGTTCATGCTTCCGCTTTCAAAATCACCATTGATTGCAAGGTTAGTCGCAGTGCCACCCGTACTACCACCTGTACTTGTACCTGTAAAGGTAACATCGGTAATAAACATGGTACCTGGAGCACCACTGGTGTTTTCCAGAATTCCAAATTGAGTAATTGTTGATGGGATGGTTCCAAAATCAGTCAATGGAATTTTCATCTGTACCCAACCATTTGCAAGTGCAGTACCTGCAGTCGCAATTGTATACTGAGGTTCCGCAGTAGTTGCCCCGGTCATTTGCAC
>RRYU01017988.1_pt1 | contig 67456 bp, 46 predicted proteins | sample 2162651 | NCBI WGS metagenome assembly RRYU01 (sample SAMN10267283, study PRJNA491782) | microbial mat metagenome | isolation source: biomat in the production well | place: Japan: Minami-Kanto gas field, natural gas well KTG3 | collected 2017-06 | reverse complement strand
GGTGGCTCGAGCGTGGGACTGGGTGGCTCGAGCGTGGGACTGGGTGGGTCAGGGGTTGAACTTGGTTCCAGAGTTGAACTCGGCTCCAGCATTGGAATCGGCTCCAGGGTTGGACCAGGTGGCACAAGCGTAGCGCCAATCAGTTCCGGCGTTGGCGATAACGGTGACGCAACCGCAACCAGCGTTGGCTGCTCAGACGGCATAACCAGGCCAGCATGTGCAGTTGGATCAGGATTAGAGGCACTGGTCGAACGATTCTGGTTGAATACAACCAGCGCCCCTACGACACACACCAGGGTTAGCACACCCAGGCCACCTAACCAGAATACGCGCCGATTGCCCCCACCCGAAAAAGCGGAAGCCGCCACCCCGTTGGACGGTGGTTTTGATACACCACTCCCCATGGCCGCTTCAGCCTGAGCCAGCAGTGCGGCGCTATCGCGATAGAACGGATTAATCTGCTGAAGCTGACGAAAAACCGCAGCCGCCTGTGTATAGCGCTGCGCATCAAGATGTTGCCGCCCCAGTTCATACAGTTCCGCCTGATGATCACGTGGCCCATCCGCCACGGACGCCGTTTTGCCAGGTATATCTTCTGTGGACCAGCCACTGTATGCTGCCCGCCGCGTAGACCGGATCGACTTCCTACGGTCATAATTCTGGCGCTCGCGGAAATCACTCAAGACCTGATAGGCCTCGTTGATGCGCTGCATGCGCTGACTGGCATATTCCTGTTCCGCAGGTGACTGGCGCACAAAACGATCAGGATGGTACTGCGAAACCTGCCGACGGTACGCCCGTTTTATATCCTCTGCTGATGCGCCATGGCTTACACCAAGCAGGCCATAATAGTCAAGATGCTCGAAATCTTCCATGATCACCTGACGCTTACGCGCTAAAAAACCTATCAGCAACGCTTCCAGATGGTGCTATTATAGCATTGAATTGACCTTTTTCCTTGATGTATCATCTTAAAGAAAGGCAGATCATATTGACGGAACCTGTTTCGTCAGGCATGATATGAGCGTCGCACTAACGCGACGCTCATATCGACATGTACACAACTGGAGTTTTTGTATGACAGATCCGACACCAACGTCCCGACCGAACTTTAGCTTGATCCGCATTTTCTTTACCGGTATAGCCATGGGCATAGCCGACATTATTCCCGGCGTATCCGGTGGCACTATGGCCTTTATCCTGGGCATCTATGAAGATCTGCTGAATGCGATCAAGTCGTTTGATCTTGAAGTGATCCGCCTGGCTCTGCGCTTTCAGTTCAAGCGTATCCTTGACCATGTACCCTGGCAGTTTCTGATTACGCTGTTGCTTGGTATTGGTGCTGCCTTCTTTTCCCTGGCGCATGCGATAAGCTGGTTGTTAGAGAACGAGCCAGTGTACCTCTTCGCGTTTTTCTTTGGCCTGATTCTGGCATCAATTCTGGCCATCGGCGCACTGATCCGCTGGAAAGCGCAAACGATCATAACTTTGATTATCGGCACAATTGTCGCATTTGTCATCGTGGGCATGGTTCCGCTGGATATGCCGCATGACCCGCTGACGCTGTTCTTGAGCGGCTCGGTGGCAATTATGGCGATGATTCTGCCGGGCATCTCCGGGTCGTTCATCCTGTTGATTCTAGGTCAGTATGATTATATCCTTGATGCTGTCAAGACACTGGATATTTTCACCCTGCTACCGGTAGCGCTTGGCGCGGGAGTTGGCATTATCGCCTTTTCACGTATATTAAGCTGGTTGTTGAAACATTATCACGAGCTAACGATCACCGTACTGGTGGGCTTTATGATCGGGTCACTGCGTGTCATCTGGCCCTGGAAAGAAACCCTGACGACGTACATTGATCGCCACGGCGTTGAGGTTCCCCTGGCTCAGCAGAACGTTATGCCCAACCTCCTGTCACCGGAATTCCTGATTGCCCTGCTGCTGTGTCTGCTGGGCTTCCTGCTGGTGAGTATGCTGGATCATCTTCAATCACGTGCAAATCCGTTCTTCCGGCTGGTAGGGCGCAACCGACGTAATGTAGAGATTATGCCCGCAGAGTGAAGATCGTGATGTGGTACTATGTTCTGGAAGTTATGGATGTTTCAGAACAGAGGAGGTGAGCTGATGGAGAAAACGGTCAGTTCCACGGAACTGCAAAAGCATACCCGCGATATCATCGATCAGGCGCGCATCCAGGGCGTGAGCATTGTGATTGAGACCTATGGGAAACCCATGGTGGTGCTGTTGCCATTTGAGGAGTATCAGCAGTATCGGACGTTCAAGGCACAGCGGGACGAGCGGGCCGCACGGTTTGCCGCGTTGCATCATCTGGCGGAGCAAACGACTGCCGGGGGTGCGTTGAGTGATGCTGAGGCTGACGCACTAATTGAAACAGCGCGTGAAGAGCGCTTCCGTGATCGCACGGCACCGGCTGACGACGGGTCACGCTGATGCTTCGTGCGGTAATCGATACGAATCTCCTGGTGCGCTATCTGCTCACGCACGGGTCAACCCTGGCCCGCCTGATTGCCTTGTGGGAAGAAGATCGCTTTGTGTATCTCACCTCACCGGCCATTCTGGCTGAGCTCCGCGATGTGGTGCAGCGTCCGGCACTCCGGGCGCGCTTTTGCGCCGACCCGCAGCCGCTGCTCGATCTGGTGCTGGCGGATACGGAACAGACCTCCGTCACCGTCGTGGTGTCGGGGGTCTGCCGCGACCCCAAAGATCCAAAGATGAGATCTTTCTCGCCTGTGCGGTCGAGGGCCGCGCTGACTATCTGGTGACAGGCGATAAGGATTTGCTCGATCTGGGCAGCTATGCCGACGTGCCCATTATTCGCCCAGACGCGTTTCTTGCGCTCTTTGACGCGCCCAGGCCTCTGCGTGAGGCGGAGGACGAATCGCGATGACATGGTCAGGGGGTAGACCGCACGGATGGCCTGGTGTCACCTCGGTCCGCCGGGGCCGTTTCTGCGACCGTTGCCGGGGTTGGTCTCCGCTGGTGTGTTGATAATCGCCGCGTAGGTCGCCTGGTCGAGGTACTGTGGCTGATAGGTCTCGCCCGTCTGGCGCTGCAGGGTGCGGACAAAGGCGCGCAGATGGTTGTGGGAGCCGTGCAGCAGGGCCGTGTATGTCTGCGTGATATCGGCTGCGGTGGTCGGGGTCAGTCGCGCCTGAAGATCGACGATGTCGACCTCTTCGATGGTGGCGCCGACTTTGAGCGCGTCGCCGAGTGAGATCTGCCCCTGCGCAACAAGCTGGGTGTAGAGCTGCTGCAAGGTCGGATCGCTGAACACGCCCGGCTGCATACCAGCCGTCGGGTCTGCCAGTCCATAGCGCTCAAGCAGGACGCCGACACGATCCATATGCTGTTGTTCGCTGGAGGCGATATTTTGAAAGATGCGGAGCCCCCAGCGGTCAAACAGCACCGTGTACACATCGCGGGCCAGCTTCTCCTCCTCGCGCATATAGCGCAATCCGTCGGCCTCGGCAGCGCTTAGCGACTGTGTCGGTGCCGCTACGGCGGTTCCTCGTGCGGTTAGAGCGGCGACGCTGATCAACAGCGCCAGCAGGATGATTATGCCTCGTTTCATAGGTGTTCTCCTTCTTTATCGTAGGGTGCTGGATGCAAACCAGCCTTCCCCCAGCATAGCAGACAAGAATGGAGAACTAGTGGAGATTGTCAGCAGACTTGATAGACATGTCATCTGGAGCAGCGCGAACGGTGTTACATAGGCATTGGAGTGTACTAACCAGCCAGACATGTCTGCTGGTTCTTCAGGTGGCTGGGTAGGATAAGTGACCAGATGATAGGAGCGGGTCAGGATGACATGGATGCGCAGGGCAGGAATACGACGCTCCACACCGCCCCAAGCGTGTCATTCTGACCCCGTTCACCCACCCGTCCTACCTGGAGCGGAGCAAGGGAAGGATCGCGCTGATTCAGCAGTGCATAACAGCGAGTGTGACGTAAAGTTCTGCGTGGTGCATGCCCCATGCACTACCGACCGCGGCGACAAGCCGCGGCTACAAGACACCAGGCAGACGTAGCGGCGGCTTGCAGCCGCCGAGGGTCGGTGATCACAGGCCACGTGCAACAATACGTCACACCCCATAACGGCGAGATCTTTCCTGGTTATACCGTTGCTGAGGTATACTGTGTTGGTTTGGATATCAACCACTGCCGGCTAGATGAACTTTGACTTTTTCATCCGACCAGTACGGTAGGTGCGGCTTGTAGCCGCGCACAGCGCCGTGCGGCTTGCAGCCGCACCTACGCCTGCCGTTCCATACCCGCATTCTTTTTTTTATCTTCATGAAGCAGGCAGCTTGTGCTCACTCCTCCGTCCGAAAACGGCAGCACCATAGGCCGGTTGACCTGTCGGAGTAGTGTGGGGCAGAGGTTTTTATGTCTGGGTATCCTATTCACCTGTCGCTTGAAATAGTGCTGGATCGTATCAGTGATGCCGTCGTTGTAGCAGACAGCGATGGGCATATCATCCTCTTTAATCGGCGGGCCTTACAGATCTTCGGCCCGGTAGCCAAAGATCTGGCGGGTCAGTTGGTTGAACATCTGCTGGCCGCCGAAGCAATTGCTGCCTACCAGCAGTATATCCAGGAGCTACCGGTCGTCACAGACGATCCAGAGCATGTCATTCATCTGAATGCTCGCCGAGCAAACGGCGATCTGTTTCCTGTGGATCTATCCGCGACCCGGCTTGAGCAGGCTGATCAATCGGTCATCCTGCTAATCATACGCGACACCAGCCAGCGCAAGACAACCGAACGAGCGCTCGATCGCGTCAATCGCTCCCTCCACACCCTGATTGAAGTAAACCAGTTACTGGTGCGTGCCGCAAACGAGCAATCGCTGCTGCAACGCATCTGTCAAATTATGATTGATCCCGGCGGCTACCGTCTGGCCTGGGTCGGCTTTGCCGAAGCGGGTGAAAGCAAAAAAGTACGCCCGGTTGCCCAGGCCGGGTACGAACAGAGTTATCTGGAAGCAATTGATATAAGCTGGGCCGATACAATCTATGGGCGTGGGCCAAGCGGTACAGCCATTCGCACCGGTCAACCATCGGTGATCAGGCATATCCTCGATGATCCGACCTTTGCCCCCTGGCGGGCCGAGGCGCTGAAACGTGGCTATGCCTCAGCTATCTCGCTACCGCTCATGGCGAATGAGCGACCCTTTGGATCGTTTGGTATCTATTCCCACGAGCCAGATGCCTTTGACAACGAGGAAATGCATCTGTTGACCGAACTGACCAACGATCTAGCCTATGGCATTATGGCGCTGCGCTCGCAGGCCGAACTCAAGCAGCGCAATCGGGAACTTACCCTGCTCAACTCGCTGATCGGCGCTGTGAGTAGTTCCCTGGAGATCCACAATGTTTTTACGATCCTCCGCACTTTACTGACAGAACAACTAAATATCAGTGGTGGCATCCTGTTTGACTATGATCGGGCAGATGATCTGTTGACCCTGGAAGCCTACTGGGGGCTACCAGAACATATTGCACGTGCCTTTGCTATGTTGTCGGCTGGTACGGCACATAACAGTCAGGTCGTCCGCACACAGGCAGTTGTTTTCAAGCCAGATTTCCGTGAGATTGAGCGTTTCCGCGTTGTGGGACTGGATGTCGACCGCCCTGACTGGCAATGTTATATGGGCATTCCGCTGCTGGCTGGCGGCGAAGTTCAGGGCGTTATCGATCTGTTCAGTCATACACCGGGCGCATTATGTGCAGAACAGGCCGACTTCTTTGCCACGCTGGGGCAGCAGGTTGGTGTGGCCCTGCAGAATGTACGCCTGTTTGCGCAGGTACGCGATGGACGCCTGCGTCTGCAGACGCTCTCGCATCAGTTACTGGAAGCCCAGGAAAACGAACGACGCACGCTTGCGCGCGAACTGCATGATGAAATTGGTCAGGCGCTGACTGCACTCAAGCTCAATCTGCAAACCGTGCAGCGTATGGGCGAATATCCGGCCAGTATGTCGTATATCGAAGAAACGATAGCGATTGTCGATCACTCGCTGCAGCAAGTGCGTGACCTCTCGCTGGCGCTGCGGCCATCAGTGCTAGACGACCTGGGCCTGGTGGCGGCATTACGCTGGTATGTCGATCGCCAGGCACGTCTGGCTGGATTTGATGCCCGCTTTACCGCACCAACAGCCCCAACCCGTCTGCTGCCAGATATTGAAACGGTCTGTTTTCGCGTGGCCCAGGAAGCGCTCACCAATATTACCCGCCATGCCCAGGCACATACTGTACGTGTCACACTGACCCAGAACACCAACCGGCTCTGCCTGAGCATACGTGACGACGGAGTCGGGTTCGATGTGCGTGCAGCACATGAACGCGCCGCGCATGGGGAAAGCCTGGGCTTATCGGGCATGCGTGAGCGCGTTCTGTTCGCCGGGGGGCATATCGATATCCGATCGGCCCATGGCCAGGGAACCGAAGTACGTGTCCAGTTTCCGCTAACACCTGGCCACCTGTATGGTGAGAGGACAGCCCAATGACCGCGATTCGTGTCCTGCTTGTAGACGATCATGCCCTGGTACGGGCGGGATTTCAAGCCCTGCTGAATAATATTGCGGATGTCGAGGTAATCGCCGAAGCTGGCGACGGACGTGCCGCCCTGAGTCTGGTAGAGACCCATCACCCCGACGTGGTGCTTATGGATATTGCCATGGCTGGTCTGAACGGCTTAGAAGCTGCCTCGCGGATTGTCCAGGAGCATCCGGAGGTGCGTGTGATCATGCTCTCGATGCATTCGAATGAAGAATATGTACTACAAGCGTTGCGTACCGGCGCAACCGGGTATCTGCTCAAGGATGCCAGTGTGAGTGAGCTTGAGCTGGCGATCCGCGCTGTTATGCGCCAGGAAACCTATCTCAGCCCGACTGTTGCGCGGCATGTGGATGAATATGTCCAGCGTGTCGGCGACGCAACCAGTTCGCTCAATCGCCTCACTGCACGCCAGCGTGAGATTTTGCAACTGATTGCCGAAGGGCGTACAACCCAGGAAATAGCCCAGATGCTGAATATCAGTGCCAAGACCGTCGAGACGCACCGATCCCAGTTGATGGAGCGCCTGGATATTCACGATGTCGCCGGTCTGGTACGCTATGCCATTCGGATGGGTGTAGTGCTGCCTACGGATTGAAGAATGTAATTGTTCACAATCAGGGTGATGCAGGCGTCCCTGCCTGCGATGAAACGGGCAGGGACGCCCGTTCCATCAGGAATGTCTCCCAATGGTGAACAGCTACTACGCATACTAAAGTTGCGCTGTTTCACCCAACGATGCTATAATGACGCGATATTCGTGTTAGACAGGGTTCGCAGGTACGTTACCGTTTGGTTAGACCATACGCCCTCACCCCCTGGCTCCCTCTCCCTGAGGGCTATGCATGACCCACACGCGGGGGCATGCGGAGGCCAGAGGCCCGCGTAAAAAATGTTTTCGATTTGTTTTGGCGGCTTTGCCGCCAAAACAAATCGAAAACAATAGAACCTCGGCGGATCTGCACCTTGCCAGTACCCGTGAAAGGCGAGAAGTTACCCACTCTACCGCATCAGGATGCAGTACAATTGTGGGTACTGATAGGTCGTGAGGGAGAGGAGCCAGAGGGTGGGATGATTCCCGTGACCAATCTGTCTATGATATGTACACTAAAACGGGTCAGTCTGAAACCATGTCTTAGACGAATATGTACGTTCTCGGATAATCATAAGTAGATGGAGAAGGACATCCGGTATGTCAGTTGAAGTTCTCCTGGCCCCCGATACCTCCCTTACTCCAGCGATCTTTGTGGCGCGCCCAAACCAATTTATTGTCGAAGCGCGCATCGGTACGCGCATGGTTCTGGCCCATATGGCCGACCGGGGGCGGCTCGAGGGCATATTGTATCCTGGCGCACGTCTGTTACTATCACCTAAACCGGCAGCCAATCGCAAAACAGCATTTCAGGTTATGGCCGTGTATGTCGAGGATGAACTGATATCGCTCGATACGCACTTACCCAACCGACTGGTTGCAGCCGCACTCACTGCCAGAGCGTTTCCACAATTTGCCCGCTATCCCACCATTCAGTCTGAGGTGACAGTGGGGCCTCACCGCTTTGATTTTCGCCTGAGCGACGGATCGACCTCCTGCTTGCTTGAAGTCAAGTCAGTTGGCCTGGTACAGGATGGCGTTGCCATGTTTCCCGATGCACCAACCCGCCGGGGGCGTGAACAGGTGACAACGCTCACCCGGCTGGCATACAATGGTCAGCGTGTGGCGATTGTCTTTATTCTGCAACGCAGCCGTGGTGAGAGCTTTGCCCCGAATGATATTGTCGATCCACTCTTTGCCCGCGCATTGCGCCAGGCACTTGCCACTGGCGTGGAAGTATATGCTTATCGTTGTCCTCTCACACCTGAATGCATTTGTCTGGGTGAAAATGTACCTGTTTTTGGCTCCCTCGATACGATTCTGCTGACCAATATTAGCATCCATTAGGCCCGAAACGAAACAACAAGGCACAGCAACATGGCAGACACAACTCCTCCCAATGGTGAAGAATTACACTCACTGCCGCCCTCGCAACGTGAACAGGTCGGATGGTATTTCTACGACTGGGCCAACTCGGCTTTTACCACCACGGTGATAACCGTATTTCTTGGCCCTTACCTGACCTCAATCACCCGCGCAGCCGCCGACGCCGAGGGATTTGTCTATCCACTGGGTATTCCTGTCAGTGCGGGGGCCTTTTATCCCTACCTGATTGCACTTTCGGTGATGATGCAGATTGTGGTTTTGCCAATTCTCGGGGCCATTTCAGACTATTCGCGCCTGAAGAAGCAGATGCTGCTTGGGTCGGCATATATCGGCGCATGTGCAACCATGAGCATGTATTTTGTTCAGGGAACGAACTATCTGCTCGGCGGCGGGCTTTTTCTGATCGCCAACCTGGCGTTCGGAGCATCGATTGTTTTTTATAATGCCTTTCTGGGCGATATTGCCAAACCAGAACAGCGCGATCAGGTTTCATCACGCGGATGGGCTATGGGCTATTTAGGGGGCGGATTGCTGCTCCTGGCTAATCTGCTGCTGTTTAACCAGCGTGACGCTCTGGGATTGGCAACGGAGCAAGCGGTACGTATCAGTCTGTTCTCGGCTGGCCTCTGGTGGGCATTCTTTTCCTTGATTCCCATGCGCACATTGCGCACACGCCACGCTAATCGGCATCTACCAGCCGGCACAAATGTCGTCACAATCGGCTTTGTCCAGATCCGCCACACCCTGAGCCAGGTGCGTAACTATCCGCAGACACTACTCTTTCTGGTGGCTTATCTGCTGTACAACGACGGCATTCAGGCGGTGATTGCGCTATCGGCCCAGTTTGGCAGTGAGGAACTGGGGCTTGATGAAACCGCACTGATTTCAGCCGTGCTATTGACCCAGTTTGTGGCTTTTCTGGGGGCGCTGGGCTTTGGTTATCTCGCCCGTTTCACGGGCGCAAAACGGGCCATTATTGGCAGCCTGATGATCTGGACCGGTACGCTGATCTATGCCTTTGCTTTTTTGCGGACGGGGTGGCAGTTTTTTCTGATGGCTGCTGTGATCGCTCTGGTGCTGGGCGGCACCCAGGCACTTAGCCGGTCAGTCTTTTCGCTGATGATTCCGCGCGGTCAGGAGGCCGAATATTTTAGCCTCTACGAAGTCAGCGAGCGGGGTACAAGCTGGCTGGCGCCATTGCTGTTCGGCCTGGCACTGCAGTTTACTGGCAGCTATCGCATTTCGATTGTCTCAATGATTCTATTCTTTCTGTCTGGGCTACTGCTGTTGTGGCGGGTAGATGTGCGGCGGGCCATCGAAGAGGCTGGCAATGTTGCCCCGGCACGGGTGTGATAATGAGAGGCTACGTCTTAGAGACTGTTTGAAACGGGTCGGTTTTTAAACCAGACGGGATCGTCCTGCGATGATACCCCCCCGGCCCCTTGCAGGGGTAGGTTTTTTCCGTAGGGGCAGGCCCCCGTGCCTGCCTTAGGCCGTCCTGATGCCGAAAACGCTGTCTGGGGCAACCACGGAGGGTTGTCCCTACCGATCCCATTGGCATGCGGTCGGGCCACAAAACCTACCCCTGTGAGTTTCCTCCCTCTGCCACAGGGCTTATCATTACCCACACCTTTATTGCATCAGGACGCGGTCGAAATCGCGTCTTCTTGCCATCCACGGGGTTCGGCGGGGGTGTACCCCGCCGAGATTCTAGTGTTTTCGGTGTGTTTTGGCGGCTTTGCCGCCAAAACACACCGAAAACACTTTTTTTGCGGGGGCCGGAGGCCCCCGCGCCCCCGATGTGTGGGTCATGTATAGCCCCAGCGGGGAGAGGGGGCAGGGGGGACAGGGGCCATGGACAGTTTGTTATAACGGTTACGCCTCTCCAACAACTTCAGTTGGGTTATTTGTTCCAGGTAGTTGGATACACCCTTTTGCTTCGTGATATTGACACAATAAAAGCTGGCGGAAATGCGTCCAGCTACCCCCACGAACCCCGCCGTGATAACATAGCCGGTATTTTTATGTCAAGCAAAGGTACGACCTTCATTTGCACAACTGTCTTGAGAAACAACCAGGGCGGCATCGAACTCACCAGCAACAGGTTCTCCCAGAGCGAGGCGGTTTCATCGAGAAAGCGAAAAATGCGCCGGGTCGGATTGCGCCGGAACAGCGTAGCAAAAACGCCAGCCAATTGATCGCCATGGTTCTGCATCACCTCAAGCATAATCGCGTCGAGCTGGCGATAGCGTCGGGCATGATGGGGAATATCGAATGGATGCTCATGCACCAGCAGCGACTGCACAATTGCCGCTGAGTCTTCCTGGATGCGCACAAACGCATAGCCCGTGGTCGGCTTGACCAGGCCAGCTGGCGTGCCGATCGTCATCACGCGCTGCCCGACACGCCGGGGAAAAGCAAAGTCGGTGGCCGGAATGACCCCATTTTCTTCAGCCAGGATACGGTAGTCGCTGATACCCAGGGTTGTCTTCAAATAATCGCGCAACGCCTGCTCATATGCTTGCTGACTACAATGACCGCTGGCAAAGGCGGTAAACTCGACCAGGGCACGGTTCTCGGCAAAGGGTAACACATAGAAAAAGCGTGTTTCGGCACACTGCGGCGTACGAAAATCCATCAGCGTGACTGCCGCTGGATCAAAAGCTGCCGAGGGCGTTTCTATTTCCCATCCCTTGAAATAAAGCTTGAGGCAGTGATAGTGTTCATCAATGTGCTTCAGCGCAACTGGCTTGAAGATACTATCAAACACCAGGTCAGCCGCAAAGATCTGCCCATCAACATGTACATACGCCTGCTCAACACCGTCTTCAATCCGTTCGACCACACCCTGTAAGAAGGTGACATTAGGGTGTTGGGCCAACTCAGCCCGCATAAACTGGTAGAAGTCAATGCCACGAATCATTTTGTAGCGATAATCACCCATGTCAAGGGTTGTATCTCCACCATCATCGGCCAGATGCAACCGCGACCACTCACGGTAAACAATCTGGTCGAACGGCATAGCCTGGTTCGTCCAGAAGCCCCAGGTTCGGTCATTGCTATTTTTCGCGCCCTTGTCGACAATCAGAATCGAACGCTGACCGAGCGAACTATGCACCAGATGATAGGCCAGGCTCAAACCGGCTGCGCCCCCACCGGCAATGATGATATCGTACGTCTCCACTGGCATGCTCACTTCCTGCTCCAGATCGTGCTTTCTTTCACTATAAGCTGCCAGCGTCGATCTGCCATCAGGCAGCGGGCAGATCAGGGGGTGCGTCGGTTGATGGATGCTATGTCCATCAACTGACCTATTTATGAAGTACAATAGGCGCTATCATTTTTGCGGTCGTTTTGAAAATATGGAGCAATGAGATGGAACATCGGCAATCAACCACGGCTTTCACGTTCCTGCTGATCATAGCGATTATGCTAGTGGCAGGCTGCACACAGCGCGTAAGTACGACAGAACCCGTCCATGAAGAAGTACACTGGAGCTATACCGGCGAAGAGGGGCCAGAACACTGGGGAGAGTTGAGTTCCGAATTTGTTTTATGCGCCGAGGGGCTTGGTCAATCACCAGTTGATATTGTTGACAGCCAGGCAAGCGCCGAGGATCTGCCAGCACTTAGCTTCAGCTATCAACCGACAACGCTGAATGAGATCAATAACGGGCATACGCTGCAGGTCAACTATGGCCAGGGGAGTTTTATCGAGGCCAATGGCATACGCTATGACCTGGTTCAATTTCACTTCCATGCCCCCAGCGAACATACCTTGAATGGGCAGAACACAGCCATGGAGATGCATCTGGTGCATCGCAGTGCAGAGGGCAAACTGGCTGTTGTTGGAGTGATGATCAACCAGGGTGAAACCAATCATGCATATGATCTCGTCTGGGATTATATGCCAGCAAACAGTGGAAGCACCATCGAGATTAACTCGGTGACAGTCAATGCGAACGACTTGCTGCCGACAGAGCGCAGCTATTATCACTATGTCGGCTCATTGACCACACCACCTTGCTCCGAGGGCGTTGAGTGGTATGTGCTCACCACGCCGGTCGAGTTGTCCGAGGGTCAGATTGCTGGCTTTACGGCGATTATGAATCATAATAACCGCCCGGTGCAAGCCTTGAATGAACGTGAAATAGAGGTTGATACGACACCGTAGGCCGAGATTCGCCTCCGGCAGGGAAGAAGAAAGATCTCTTTTTCAAAAATTTTCCCTATGGGAAAATTTTTGAAAAAGAAATAAAATACCCCTGGCTCAATCCCCCAATGTACGCTCTAAAAAATCTAGCGTAATCATATAGAGCTCCAGCAACTCTGGCGTGTTCGGGTCACTAAGAAAATAGTGGGCCATACCATCGAAGAAGTACGCTTCATGCGGCATATCGAGTCGTTCCAGTTCAGCTATCAGCAACTCGGACTGCACAGCTGGCACAATGTCATCATCGCGGCTATGCAGCACAGCGATAGGCGGCATATCGCCGCGCAGATGAAAACGCGCTGAATAGCGCCAGTAGCGTTCTGGTGAGGTATTGGGTGTCCCCAACGCAATCAGGGCCTGGTCAAGCCCCAGCGGCGGAAAGAAGCTGCCTTGCTCGAAGCGCCGCCGCAGATCAAACAGGTCACTGGCGCCTCCCAGCACAATCGCACTGCGCAGACCGGTATCGCGCTGAAGCAGGCGATGCAGATGCAGGCTACTATAGCTGCCGCCCAGCACAGCAATGCGTCCTCCATCGGTGCCGGGCAACTTTCCGGCACGGGTAAAGGCGATCAGGCGTTGCAGTTCGTCAATATCCTGTTCTAGATCCAGCGCATAGGCTGGCCCGGTGGCAATAATCGCATACCCAGCATCAGCCAGCGACACACTCACATCCTGCCACCAGTCGGCCTGGCCTGGATAGATCGCCAGCAGTGTGGGCAAGTTACCAGTGGTTGTGATCGGTGTATACAAAAACGTCAGTTGATTGGGTCGTGTACCGCTGGTATAGGTCAACTGGCGACGCACGGCTACCCCAGGCCTGGGAATAGACCCGGTCACCGTAACCGGGGAACTCAGGCGCAAATCCCGGCCTGGCTGGAGCAGCGGCAACGAGACCGCTGGCAGAGCAATATCCTGGTGATACGCCACATCTGCTTGCATCTGCACCGGCAAACCCCACGGTCGCACAGCCACAGCATCGTATCCAGGTGCATCCGCCAGCGGCACATACCGTCCAGGCGGCACATCCGTCATTGTATAACATCCATCCGCATCGGTGGAGGTACGGTGGAACATACCATCGCGTTCGGCCAGAATCACAGTAGCCGCAGCAACAGGGTCATGCTGGGCAGTGTACACACAGCCATGCAGACTACTGTAGCCCGACGGCGGAACAACGGGGTAATTGGCGTGCCACCAGCGCGACAGCCGATAGGCTACTATATTCCGTAGCGGCCAGATAGCGGCATTATCGGTGGTGGCCAGGAAAATCATCGCTACCAACGCAACAACCAGGCCACCATACAGCCACTGGCGTGAGATATGGAGATGTTTCATTGAATCCGGATCACACTCACATTTGCCTGTACACTCTATTCATCCTATCATAGATAGAGAGAATACGTCTTATATACCAGCAGATACACGATCGTCCATTCTGTGGGCAGATATCGCCTCTGGCAGGGTGGAAGAAAACCACCTTTTTCAAAAATGTTTCGCCTCCAGCGAAACATTTTTGAAAAAAGAATGTAAAATTCCACGCTGCCGCAGGCGAAACAGATCGTCCCTCCGAGCAAACGTATAGTTTATAGACTACTACGTAGATACTGTTATTACATATTGAAATGAGGAATAAATAATGACACATCCAGAACGCATTGTTGTCACTGGCGCAACCGGACTGATTGGCCGCAAGCTGTGTGCAAAGTTAACCGCCGCGGGCTACCAGGTAACTGTCTTCTCGCGTAACCCGGACAAAGCCCGCCGCACACTGCCCGGCATGGCCGACTATATCAGTTGGGATGCGCAAACACCTGGTGACTGGATCAGTGCGCTAGATGGTGCTGCTGGCATCGTACACCTGGCTGGCGCATCGATCTTTGATATCAGCAAACGCTGGACTGAGGCTTATAAACAGGTGATCTACAACAGCCGGATCAACAGTACACGAGTGCTGGTCAACGCCATGAACACAGTGCAAAACAAGCCGCGTGCCTTTGTCAGTGGTTCGGGAGTTACCTATTATGGTGAAACTGGCGATACCCAGATCGATGAAAATGCCCCACCCGGCGACCTGTTTTTATCAAAAGTCTGCTGCGACTGGGAGCAAGAAGCTCTACGCGCACAGGAAGCTGGTATTCGCACTGTTGTAGTGCGTACCGGAGTTGTGCTGGATGCAAAAGAAGGCGCACTATCATTGTTGACCCTACCGTTTCGCTTCTTTCTCGGTGGGCCGATTCTACCGGGAACGCAGTATATGTCCTGGATTCATATTGACGATGAAGTCGGGTTACTTCTCTTTGCCCTGCAAGACGAACGCATCCAGGGGCCCCTCAATGCAACTGCACCCGATCCCCAGACAAATGATGACTTAACCCGTAAGATTGGCAAAGCAATGAAATCGCCAGCCTGGCTGCCAGTGCCGGGTTTTGCTGTAAAGCTTGTCCTGGGAGAACTGGCAGATAATGTTCTCGCCAGCCAGCGGGCCATGCCACAAAAGGCTCTGGATCATGGCTATACATTTGCCTTTCCCACGGCTGAACAGGCCCTGCAGGATCTGTTAGCGTAATTAATACTCCAATCCATGCTTCTCATTATTCTCTCACGCTGGCTTAAAGTTGCTTTCAGGCAGACCTGCCATACTACAGAAAAGTAGAAAGTACAAATTAGAAAGCGACCATCCTAAAGGAGTATAAACGCATGGAACGGACAACCCGTATTGTGGTTATTGTGGTTTTTATCGTGGCTATGATTCTGTCAATTGGGGGCGGTACACTCGCCGGTGGTGTAGCCGGGTATCTGGTAGCCAGTCGCAGCCTTGCCGGGTCAGGCGGATCTAGCACGCTGGCTCAGCCGGTGTCGGCCACCATCGAAGAGCGTGCCCAGGCCCAACCGCCAGTTGTCGCCCAGGTACCGGCAAATCCGTTGCCCGATCAAGATAACATGGCCGACCGGATGATTGCTGCGGTGCAGAACGTGGCCCCGGCGGTAGTCACTGTCTTGAGTAATCCTGGTGCGCCTGATGGCGGCAGTGGTAGTGGTGTTATCATTAGCTCGGACGGGTATATTCTCACGAACCACCATGTGGTTGCCGATGGCCAGAACCTGGCCGTGGTCTTTGCCGACACCAGCCGGCATACAGCTACCTTGATCGGTTCCGATCCTCTGGTAGATATTGCGGTGATCCGTGTGAGCGACACTGTACCCGCCGTGGCGCCCATTGGCGACTCGAATGCGCTCCAGGCTGGTGAACCTGTGCTGGCAATTGGTAGTCCTCTGGGCGACTTCCGTAATACAGTGACATCAGGGGTAGTCAGTGCGCTCAATCGCTCGGTTGGCCCGATGGAAGGCCTGATCCAGACCGATGCGGCGATCAACCGGGGCAATAGTGGTGGCCCGCTGATCAATCTGCGCGGTGAGGTTATTGGCATCAATACCCTGGTCGTGCGCGGCGCTGGCTTTATCAGCGGCGACCAGGCCGAGGGACTGGGCTTCGCCGTCCCCAGCGCAATTTTCCAGGGTGTTAGCGACCAGCTTATCCGTAATGGCGAGGTTGTCTATCCTTATCTGGGTATCAGCTATATGATGATCGATGGTGATATAGCCGTGCAGCGCAACCTGTCGGTGCAGAACGGTGCATTGATTAATGAAGTGGTGCCTGGCACACCCGCGGCACAGGCGGGCTTGCAAGCCAATGACATTGTCATCGCGGTCGATAGTACACCTCTGGCCCAGGATAATTCACTGCGCTATATTCTGACTCGGCATGCACCCGGCGATACAATCAGCCTGACTGTGCTGCGTGGCCAGCGTGAAGTGACGCTGGATGTCACCCTGACCACCCGCCCGGACGACCTGGAATAGTATTGCACTGCGTGCCTCCGTGTCGCTGTGGTCAATCGCTTCCCCCGCGTATGAACCTTTGACGTGTAGACTTTTCCCGCTGATGCCGGTGGCTAGCTGGATACCCCACCCCCTTCCCCCTCCCCTTCCAGGGGAGGGGGAGAAGATTCAGCGATGTGACGCAGCGACATTGCCGCTGCGTCACATCGCTGAGACGGTACCCCCCTCTCCCCTCTGGGGAGAGGGGGGCAGGGGATGAGGGGCTTCCGAGGGTCCTGATGAGATCCGACAAAAAAGTCTACACATGAAAGCACGTATGAACAGGTAACTCACTACCCGTTTGTTGACTCGCCAGAATAATGATAGAATAGTGCCTGGTATCGCAGTTTTCGCCAGACCCTGGCTCGGAAGAGGAATGCATGGAACTAGCAATATACATCGCGCTGATCATCCTTAGCGCTGTACTGGTAACCCTGGTGGTAGCCCAGACCCGCACTCCCGGTATGGCTAATCGTGACTCTGGCTCGATCTACCGTACAAAACGCGGCCTGGAGAAAACATTGCATCAGGCCACCATTGTCGTGTCTGCAAGCTTTCTGGTGCTGGTACTGTTTGCCAGTCTGCCTATTTACTAATATTATATGGCTCGTCGTATTCGCTGGCAAATTGTTATCGCCGTTATGAGTGCCTTGCTGGTAACCAGTTTACTGGGTAATCTGGCTCTGTCACAGACAGCCCAGCGTACCCCACGTGCAGGTGGCAGTTATATCGAAGCCATTACGGGGACGCCGGTACAACCTGTGCCTCTGTTGAACGACCCATTGAACGACCCGGCTGGACGTGACCTTGGGGCATTGCTGTTCGACGGGTTGACCCGTCTCGGCCCGGATGGATTGCCTGGCCCGGCGCTGGCTCAGAGTTGGGAGATCGACTCCTCTGGCGAAGTCTATACCTTCAATCTGCGCCGCGATGTCACCTGGCATGATGGGCAGCCCTTTACGGCCAACGATGTTGTTTTTACCTTACAGGCTATTCAGTCAGCCGATTTTAGCGGCGACCCGGCCCTGTCGAATCTGTGGCGCAATGTCCTGGTCGACCGGTTAGATGACTATACAGTGCGCTGTACGCTGAGTGCGCCCTATGCGCCGTTCCTCAGTAGCGCACGCGTACCTATTTTGCCGGTTCATCTGCTTGGGAGTATCCCGCTGGATCAATGGGCAACGTCATCATATGCCCGTTCCCTGGTGGGTACCGGTCCCTATCAACTGGCCGAACTTTCAACCGACCGGGCTGTGCTAGATGCCAATAACAGCTACTTTCAGCGTCCGCCCCTGATTGACCAGATTGAGTTGCGTTTTATCGAAACTCCCGCAGCGGCGCTTTCGGCCATCAGTCGGGGCGAAGCACAGAGCCTGGGCTATGTCGTGACGGCGGATCTGAGTCAAGTATCCTTACCACGCACGCTGCGTCAGACGACTCTGCCCCTTGATGCGTATACCATCCTGAGTTTTAATCTACGCGACGCTCCACTGGATAATGTCGATCTACGCCAGGCGCTGGCGCATGCTCTCGATAAAACAACCCTGATTGAGACGGCTATGGCTGGGCAGGCCGCCTCCATCGATACGCCGATCTTGCCGGGCTGGTGGGCCTATAATCCTGACACAAGCTGGTATGCGTATGATCCAGCCACCGCCCAGGATATGCTGGCTGACCTGGGCTATCGTACCGGTCAGGACAGTCCCGTGGCTTCCGGTGAAGCGCTGATGCTGCCGCTGTTAACCGATGAAGAACCAGGGCGACTGGCTGCCGCCGAAGAAATTGCCCGCCAGTGGGGTACGATTGGCGTGCAGGTCAACGTCGAAGTGGTCGATAGTGTCACCCTGCGTGAGCGACTGCGTGAGCATGACTTTGTTATGTCCGTGCATAGCTGGGCACGCCTGGGAGCCGATCCGGATGTCTTTGAATTGTGGCACTCTAGCCAGGCTGGCAATGGCCTGAATTATGCTGGATTGCGCGATGATGCCATCGACCGCCTGCTGGTCAATGGACGTACTGAACTGGAACTGTCTGCGCGCAACGAGGAATATGCTGCATTCCAACAACGCTGGATCGATCTGGCCCCCGCTATTCCGCTGTATCAGTCTGTATATACCTTTGCATCAAGTGAAACCGTTGGCGGCTTCGGATTTGCTGGTGATCGTATCGGTGGCATTCCACTGTTAATTGGCCCAGAAGACCGCTATCGGAATGTGACACGCTGGTTTGTGAATAGTTCACAGGAGATCCGGGGCAATCTGCGATAAGAAAGGAACGCGACGGTATGGCGCGAAAACGGGTGGCGCTGGTACTCAGTGGCGGAGTCTCGTTGGGAACGTATATTGCCGGTGCGCTGGATGAACTGCTGGTGGCCTTGAATGCACATAGCGATAAGTATGTGATTGATATCATTACCGGCGCTTCTGCCGGGGCTACCACTGCCGCTATTATTGCCCACGGCTTGCTCTATCGGGGTGGCAAAACTGGTCTCTACCGCGCATGGGTGGAACAGATTGACTTTGTTAACCTGCTAGACCGCCAGATTCCAGCAAATGGTCAGGAGCCAGTCGCCCTGTTTCATGCCCACCAACTCCACACTGTGGCCAACGAAACGCTGGACTGGGGCGATGCTGGCGTTGTGCCTGAACGAGCGCCAGCATGTGCCGAGAACCTGATCGTGGGTATGACCCTGACAAATGTTGACGCCCTGCCATATATAGCACGTATTCGTATGCCTGCCGCCAGTCGCACCGAGGACTTTACCCAGTATCGGCATGCCGAACAGCAGACTTTCCGCCTGAGTGCGCATCAGTTGCCCGATGCCCGAATGCTGAAACAGTTCAAACAGGTATCGATTGCTTCAGCGGCCTTCCCGTTTGTCTTCCCGATGGTCAGGTTACGGCGACGTGCCAACGACCCCGACCAGTATATTCAGTCACCTGATTTTGAGGGTGAGGCTGATTTCTGGTACTATGATGGCGGTACGTTTAATAATCTACCGATCGATCTGGCCTGGCACCATATTCGCCAGATGCAGGGTTCCGATCGGGTTGATCCTGATCGCCTGATTGTGGTGGTAGACCCGTCGCGCGAGGGCAGCCCCAAGCTAAGCCAGGTTTATCCCAATCTGCCCCAGTATGCGTCCAAGCTGCTCCAGGCATTGCGTACCGAGAGTAGCGCCATCCAGTTTGATCGGGAAGTGCTGGGGCCATCGCTGCGCATACCAACTATGCAGCGGCGGGCCGAGACCACCAGCAGCGGCGTGCTGGGAGGCATTCCCGGCGTGGATCGGGCCGAGGTCGATCTGCTGGATAACTTTGCGCTGGTACTGCCCGAAGCTGGCGACCGTCCGCTACACGGATCATACCTTGGCATGGCTCTCTCTGGTTTCCTGGATCGCAAGTTCCGCGAGTACGATTTTCGCCGGGGCGCAGCCGATGCCCGACGAGTTGCGCGTGAGGTACTAAAGATCGATGGCTACGATGCGCAACGCCCCGGTGGCGAACAGTTTTATCACCCCGACGACGATCCACAGTTTGCCTATGACCTCTCGTCCTATGCCGCACTTGATCGCATCCCCAGTTCACATTATCCCCAACGTTCCGTGCGCGATGTGTTTGAGACGGCCCTGCAACAGCGTGTCAGTGCGCTGATCGGGCATTGGAACCCGCCCGGCTTGAATTTGATCTATGCCTGGGGGTTGAACCGCTGGGTGCGTAAACATCTTCCCGATATCTGGATACCCCAGGAGCGGCCTGCTTCCGGGGCCGTGCTGACGTCAGCTCCCCAGGGCTAGACGCACCTGGGCTTGTCCTTCCGCGCGTGAAGGCAAGCTATCCGTGAAAAAATTTGTTAGTGCGAATAACTCCTGGGATGGTTCAGGCTCTCAACCATCAGTTTGGCGAAACGCACATCTGAATCACCCCACCTCCAACCCCCGCCTTACAGGATACCACTGGGTAATTCCCCAGAGGAGGTAGGGGCGAATAATTATTCGCCCCTACGATGGCGCAACGGGCTGTCCACATGGAATGCCCCCCCCTACCCATACGCATCAACTTGAGGGCGGTAGCCCTAAAAACTCACTTTGTCGTGCGAGATGTTGCCAGCTTTGCTGGCAACATCTCGCACGACAAAGATATTCTTTGGGGCCTCCGGCCCCCAAACCCCCGGCGGGAGGCGTAACTTGATGCGCATGCCCCCCTACCCCTCCCCTTCCCTGGAAGGGGAGAAGACTCAGCGATGTGACACAGCGGCTGTGCCGCTGTGTCACATCGCTAGGACAATACCCCTCTCTCCTTCAGGGAGAGGGGGGCAGGGGGGTGAGGGCGTTTGGTTCACCCATACTAATTCTTCAACACAATCGGCACCCATACCACAGGGGCTTCCAGTTCAAGTGTGAAGCCACCAATCTCCACACCATCCATCAAAACGGCTACCTCGGCATGGCTCTGGTCACCATAGCGGAAATCTGGCAATCTGGTATTGTTCTGACGCAGGGTCAGGGCCACAGGTGGCATCAGACGCATCCGCAGGTTGAGCGTCTGCCCCGGCTCGATGATTTCCGGTGGCGGATTGCCCTGTTCGTCTACAACCATAAACTGCCAGGCAGGATTAATGCCGTAGATCGTCGGTCTGATCTCCAGCACATGCGGTATCAGATCAGGGTTGCGTACCAGAACGGGCAGATCAATATCGCTGAAATTGCCCAGATTGACGCGCACCAGATTAATATTGCGCTGGCTGGTCTGGTCGGCATAATTATCCTGCTGGAGTGTCACCAGAATACAGCGATGCAGCGTCCCGCCAGCATCAGGTGTCCAGTTCACACAATACGTGTCAATGCTGTTGGGTGGCAGGGTAAACTGCTGCGTTGCCACGGTGGTAAAGTAGATGCCTGCGCCAAAGTCGGCCACAGCATATTCCAGGGTCACCGTACGTGGCACATTCAACGGATTCTGCAACTCGACACAGATCTGGGCTGGCTGCCCGGCAACTGCCGGATCAGGAATCACGCTGATCTCCTGCTCCATCCAGGAGGGTACCACATCGTGGGGCAAGTGTACTGGCGGCACATCAAGCTTGCGTATGCCACCGATAAGCTGGTCGCCAATCCAGCCTTGCACATCGATATGGCAGGTTGTGCCCAGTGTCACCGGGTTGGGCGGTGTCACCGTCAAGGTGGCGTCGCGGATCTCACCGGGGGCCATGTTGGTCAGAATGCTCGGATTGACTACAGCCGTCCAACCCGGGCAGGTGTTATCGACCACCAGGGTGACATCGCCGGTATTCGTGGTCGGGTTGCCAACCTTGAAGTCCAGAACATCTGGCACACCTGGCTGTAGATTCTCGGTGACATCCAGGTTACGCTGGGTGGTAATGCGCTGACCGTCAGGCCCCTCGACAACAATCTGGATACAGTAGTGACCAGAAGAGACCGGCGTAAAGGTCGTCTCAACGATCACATTGCCATTGCCTGGGATCGTCACTGTCTTGCTGGCAAAGGTGTTAAAGTCCAGGCCGATGCCAAATTTGTTCGGGCTGGTCTGGAACGACACATCTACGGTCTGAGCACTATTAGACGTATTACTTACGCGCACGCTGATGGTACTGGGCTGACCGGTGATCAGCGGGTAGGGCATGATCTGGATCTCGGTCTCGGCATAGGGTGGCTCGTCGTTGGGGAATTGCAATGGCGGACACTCAACCGGGTGTGAGACCAGATTACTCTCGATTGTACCACCAGCATAGATCAGGCTGGCCTTGTTATTGACCGTGCGCTGGTTGGCACATTGCGTGTCTGACACGCGCACCTTGAACGTTTTTGTTTGATTACCGGCAGCCGATGTTATTGGCCAGACCAGGGCACCATCGGCGGTTGGAATGATGCCATCAGAAGCACTTCCTGGCACATAGAGCGTGTCTGGTGGAATAACATCAATCAACCGGCCAGTTGTATTATTGCAGTCGGGGTTATCACTGAAGACATACGTAATGGTATATTCAATCACATCGCCGGGTTTAACAGTATTACCAGCAACCGGATTAGATGTCTTCTCAACACTGACACACGGGCCGGGATCTACTGGCTGGGGACACTGGAATGTGCGGGCATACTGTACTGCATTGACAAAGAGATTCTGGCCTGTTGCAGTCATCTCACGCGGATTACCGCTAAAGCCCCACAGTTGGCGGCAATCCTGCATAATCAGCGAGGCATGATCCGGATTGGGCGGTTCCAGGCCAATCGGCAGCACCGATGGTGGAATAGTCTCGGCACCACCCAGATAGATGCCTACCTCGTTCACCGGGTCAGTATACACATCGACCGGATCGCCAGCAATCAGATTAGGCGAAGCATAATAAGCCAGGGGCGCAGCAGGGGCACGTTTGACTTCATCTTCCGGCCCATGCCAGCCATTCGGCCAGCCAATAAACAGCGATAACTGGCCAAAGAAGGCATAGCCGCCCTCGCCCAGACCCAGAATGGGCTTGTTGGGCTCGATGATCTTTGCTACCTGATTAGCAGTATCGCCAGGAATGCCCCACTGGCTCAAGTTGCCACTATCATCAGCGATAATGGTCAGATCATAGCTACTGAAGTCCGTGGCGAGAATATCACCCAGTGGGATCAGGTCGACCAGATACCCATTAGCCGTCAACAGATTATAGAAACTAGTTGCATCATCAGTATTGCCACGATAGACATAGGCTATCGTTCCCGCCGACGGATCGGTACAGGCCGGGCTGGCCAGGCGAGCTACCTGCCATGTACGCGGCTGGTCAAAGAACTGGTTACTGGGCCAGCCATAATCATCACCAACTGCCTTGACCCAGTGGTGATAAGCAGCGATACCAAACAGGCGACAGGGCTGGATAAAGAAACGCCCATAGGAAATCTGGTACTCTATCGACTCGCCCTCGCCCCCCACCGACGCTTTGCCGTCCCAGAACGGTTCAATCGTCGTATCGGGAGCATAGCCATTGATCACGCCTGTACCGGCCAGGCTGCTTTTATTGCCGGTAGGAATCTCAACCCGTAGCGAGTAGTCGTCTTTCTGGGCAAACTGATACGAGCTACCATCGCCATTCGGGTCAAGATAGACCGAGCCAAAGCGCCGGTCAAAACTGCCCTGTGTGGCCTGGATACAGACATACAGGAACCCTTCACCGTCATACTTCAGGTACACCTGCCCGGCCCCATTCGCATCATCAAACGGCTGGGCAATACCATTACCATCACTATATTCACCTTGCGAGCAGACGCCGTCTACATCGGGGGTTTGACCAATCGGGATATCCAGCACCGCTGATAACTGGGCAGTCGTATCATCCGGTGCAGCACGTGCAGACAAACCAGACAGACCGGCCATGACGAGCAGCAGAAGCGCCAGCACAGACAGACCGGTAGAGAATCGAATACCTTTTCCAGACATCATTGTCTCCTTTCAATCATACAAACGTCCAGGACGATAGCAACCAACTCCATCGGTGTCGGCCATGTTTGTCACAGGCACAAACAGCCGTCGCCAATGCGCGTGACCGCAAGCTACAAGAAGCGTCCTAGTAAGTTGATATTGTTTGGGATTGATTATTGTAACAGGTCGTATCACCATTGACAATAGGGTATAACACAGATTGAATGACAGATCGTTCATAAAATTGCCATGTCAGAATTGTGGTAGACTACAGCGAATCGGTAGACAACACACCCAAGCGCATGAACAGCCGCCAACAGAGACGCTGGCTCAACATCAGAACGCACAGTATGCTTTCTCCTTTTATGTGAGCTATCCAGACGCCAGGGCGTATATAGCCTGGATCAAAAGGGGTAGCCGCCAACAGAGACGCTGGCACACCATCACAACGCAGAGGATGATTTCTACTTTCTACTTTTATATCAGGGGGTACAAAACTATGAGCAAGAAGGTCCAGTTCGTCGATGTCACGCTCAGAGACGGGCACCAGAGTCTGGCAGCAACACGTATGAGTACCGAGCAAGCCATGCGTGTGCTGAAAATGGTTGATCAGGTTGGCTATCCCGCCCTGGAGCTATGGGGCGGGGCTGTGCTGGATAGCTGTATTCGCTTTCTGAACGAAGATCCGTGGGAGCGGCTAGAACTGTTTGAGAAGACTCTGGGTTCGCCAAAGAAAATTCGTGCGCTGCTACGGGGGCAGAATCTCTTTGGCTACCAGCCCAGCGCCGACGATCTGGTCATCTCATTCACCCGCCAGGCAGTCGAGTCGGGTGTGGGCATTATGCGTATTTTCGATGCCCTGAATGATATACGCAATCTTCAGACGGCCATCCTGGCCACGCGGGCTTTTGGCGGCATTGTCGAGGCGGCACTATCATACACAACCAGCCCCATCCATACGACTGACTATTTTGTCGATTTTGCCGTCCAGCTTGAACACGAGGGTGCGCATCAGATTGCGATCAAGGACATGGCCGGGTTGCTTTATCCGACCGATGCACTGGATCTGTGTAAGAAGCTCAAGCAGAAGCTTTCTGTACCGATTGTTCTCCACAGCCATTCAACCACCGGTGTAGCTGAACTCAATGCCGTGATCGCTATGCACGAGGGCATCGATTTTATCGACACGGCCATTACGCCCTTCGCCGGTGGCACTTCACACCCACCGATTGAGGTGATGATTGTCTTTGCCGAGGAAATGGGCCTGGATCATGGCCTGGACAAAGAGTTAATCCTGAAAATTCAGGAAAAGCTCTTTCCGATTTTTGATGAACTGGGCGATAGCATTCCTGACAATGTCAAGCACTACAAGCCAGTCAAATATAGCGATGTTGATCGCAAGCAGGTCAACCAGATTATTAATCTGGTTGCAAAATCCGATGCGGCATCGATCGAGAAGGCTATTCCCCTGATGCGCGAGCTAATGTTGGGCTTAAGCTATCCCGCATTCGACGATAAGATCTTCGAGGCCCAGGTTCCCGGTGGCATGTTGTCGAACCTGTACAACCAGTTAAAGGGGATGGGCAAACTGGATTTGATGGATCAGATTATGGAAGAGATCCCGCGTGTGCGCAAGGATGCCGGCTATGTGCCGCTGGTAACACCCACCAGCCAGATTGTCGGCTCACAGGCGGCCTTTAATGTTATTTCCGGCGGTCGCTACAACGTGGTTTCCGATGAGTTCAAGATGATACTGAAGGGCGAGTTTGGCAAAACACCCGGCCCAACCGATCCAACTTTGCTTAGCAAGGTCTTGAAGGCTGGCGAAGAACCGCTCAAGTACCGTGCCGCATCCTACCTGCATCCGGTGCTAGAAGAGCCGTATGATCTGCCGTTTGTGAAGACGCACAAGGATCTGCTGCTGCATCTATTGTTCAAACAGGCGGCGGACAATTTCTTGAAGAAGCGCTATGGCGTAAGTTAGGGCAAAGCCTCTAAAAGGACTGTTTGAAACGGGTCGGTTTTTGAACCAGATGGGATCGTCCTGCGATGATACCCCACCCCCCTACCCCCTCCCCTTCCAGGGGAGGGGGAGAAGATTCAGCGATGTGACGCAGCGGCAATGCCGCTGCGTCACATCGCTGAGACAATACCCCCTCTCCCCAAAGGGGAGAGGGGGGCAGGGGGGTGAGGGGCCATGGCGCGTCCTGATGCCCTATCTTAAAAAACCTACCCCTGAAAGCCATACCCCCCTTTTCAAACAGTCTCTAAGCGTACAGCGCCAAGAGGTAGTCTACTATCTACTTTTCCTCTTTTTCAATCACCACGCTAATCAGCACCTTATCCACCCGTCGGCCATCCATATCAACAACCTCAAAACGCAGATCTTGCCATTCAAAGAATTGTCCCGCCACGGGAATACCATGCACCTGGCTCATAATAAAGCCACCAACCGTATAGTACCCTCCGGATTCCTCGTCTGGCAACTGTCTCAGTTCAAAAATATCCTTCAGCGTTTCTATGTCGAGCAAGCCATCGACCAGCCAGGAGCCATCCTCGCGTTGGGTGGCCTGTGGTTCAGTAGACACTTCACCCGCAACATGAATACTGCCAGCAATATCTTCCAGAATATCATTATGCGTCACCATGCCCTGAATACCGCCATATTCATCGGTTACCAGGGCCACATGAGTTCCATGGTGTTTAAACAGTTCCAGTACATCCAGAGCAGATAGACTCTCTGGAATAAACAGGGCCGGGCGCACGAGCGTTTTTAAGTCGAGTGACTGCTGGCTTAACATCTGCACCAGCAGATCTTTGGTTCGCACCATGCCGATGATGTTATCCAGGCTACCCTGTGCCACTGGAAAGCGTGAATAATTATATGTTACAACTTTGTGTTGAATCGCTTCAACCGATTCGTCACTATCAAACCAGACCAGTTTTGTGCGGGGGGTCATACAGGCATTCACATAACGTTCATCTAAACGCAAGACATTCTCGATCAAATCTTGCTCGACTTCCTCGAAAATCCCACTTGCTGTGCCCTGTTCAATCAGCACTTTGATCTCTTCAACGGTGATAGCAGCATCAGTAGATGCCTTGATGCGCAAGATGCGCACAACCAGATCGGTAGAACGGTCGAGAATATACACAATTGGTAGCCCGATCCGGGCGAGAAAGTCCATCACTGGCGCTACCACCGTGGCAATGCGTTCGGGATGACTCAGAGCCACCCGTTTGGGCACAAGTTCGCCAATGATCAGCGAAAGATAGGTAATGATGATAACGACAATGCTAAAAGCAATTGTTTCATTATAGGGGGCAAGCAGCGGAAACCTGTCCAGATACGTCGCAATGCTTCCGGCAATCGTGGCCCCACCAAAAGCACCGGCCAGGATACCTACCAGCGTGATACCAATTTGCACTGTGGCAAGAAATTGATTCGGGTTTGTGGCAAGTTTCAGTGCCGTCCGGGCCTGTGTATCGCCATCATCGGCTAACTGCTGTAAGCGGACTTTGCGGGCAGCCACAACAGCTATCTCAGACATTGCAAACAGACCGTTTGCTACAATCAGGATCAGAATAATGATAATTTCCAAGGGTACGTAATCCGATCTTCTATCATCGTACAAACGCCCCGTTTGTAGTCCACCGGGTAAAACCTGGCACATAAAAGGTGATTAGAATGTGTAGACTGTCATTATACACGATTCAGATCGGGTACACAGCTACATTACAGAAGGTACGCAGTCGTCTATCCAAAGGCAGTTATTCGAGCAAACGTGTGGTTTGAACACCCACCGCGTACCTCATGTAAATTACACGAGGTACGCGGTCGTCCTTACTCTGGGCAGATATCGCCTCCGGCAGGGCGGAAGAAAATCATCTTTTTCCAAACTGTTTCGCCGTAGGTGAAACAGTTTGGAAAAAGATATAAAATTCCACGCTGCCGCAGGCGAAGCAGATCTTTTGTCCCGACAAACGTGGGGTTTATATGCCCACCGCGTACCTCATGTAAATTACAGGAGGTACGCGGTCGTCCAGGCACAGGCTGTGATTCGCCTCCGGCAGGGCGGAAGAAGATCATCTTTTTTCCAGCATGTTTCGCCGGAGGCGAAACATGCTGGAAAAAAGAAATAAAATTCCACGCTGCCGCAGGCGAAACAGATCTTTTGTCCCGACAAACGTGTGGTTTGAACACCCACCGCGTACCTCGTGTAAATTACAATAGAATACTTCGGAGGATGAAACAGTATCATCATAATCGGTTATACTGAGCCAGACCCGGATCACATACCACCATCCCAACCAGAACTGCATAAAGCTGAAGTCGAGCGAAGGAGCCTATATGACACAGCTAGACATTGAGGTATTCTTTACACCACTGCCCAGGCGCATTGTGCGCCTGCGTGAGCTGGCCTACAATCTGTGGTGGAGCTGGCATCCCGAGGCGCAGGATCTCTACTGGCAGATTGACCACGATTTGTGGGAACTGGTATACCACAATCCTGTGCGCTTTCTGCGCGAGGTACGCCAGCGACGGCTTGAACAGGCAGCCGGTAATCCAGCGTATCTGCGCCAGTTCGATGCCGTGATAGCCCACTTCGATGCGTATATGAATGCCAGCGACATCTGGTTTACAACCCATGCTGCGCCAGCTCGGGGCAAGACGATTGCCTATTTCAGTGCGGAATTCGGGCTGCACGAGTCATTGCCGATCTATTCGGGTGGCCTGGGCATTCTGGCCGGGGATCACGTCAAAGAGGCCAGCGATATGGGCGTACCGCTGGTAGCCGTGGGCTTTCTCTATCCTCAGGGCTATTTCCACCAGCACATCGACCAGGACGGACGGCAAGTCGCCGAGTATCAGAAACTGCACTTTGTCGATGTTCCAGCGGTGCCAGCGCGTACTCCCGCCGGGGCCGAGGTGGTTGTAGAGGTTGAACTGGCCGGGCGCATAACCTATGCCAAGGTCTATCGTATCCAGGTCGGGCGCACACCGCTATTCCTGATGGATACCGATATTCATCCCAATAGCCAGCAGAATCGTGAACTGTCGGCGCGCCTGTATGGCGGCAATCAGGAGATGCGCCTTGCCCAGGAGGTTATGCTGGGCATAGGCGGCGTGCGGGTGCTCCACCAGCTCGGCATTCATCCGACCGTCTGGCATATGAATGAAGGCCATGCAGCCTTTTTAGTGTTAGAACGTATGCGCGACCTGGTATCTCAAGGCATGCCAATTGCGCAGGCCATGGATGTCGTGCGCAGGCATACCGTGTTTACCACCCATACTCCCCACCCTTCGCCCGGTGATGCCTTCACGCCTGATTTGATCGAGAAATTTTTCTGGCGCTACTGGCCCCATCTAGGTATCGGGTACGACGATTTTATGAACCTGGCACGTCAGGATCAGCACTGGGGACCAAGTTTTTCCATGACCGCGCTGGCACTCAATCTGTCGAACCGCTGCAATGGGGTGAGTAAACTCCACAGCCATGTAGCGCGTGGCATGTGGCAGTGGCTCTATCCTGATAAAAATCGCGATGACGTGCCCATTACAGCTATTTCCAACGGCGTGCATATGGCCTCCTGGCTCGCACCTGAACTTCACCAGATCTATAGTGTGTATCTAGGCTATGGTTGGGAGACTCGCCTGGATGATCCACAGCTCTGGGAGAAGATCTATGAAATCCCCAACGATGTTCTGTGGAGCATACGCCGCCGGCTGAAGCACGCTTTACTTGCCTTTGCACGCGAACGGACGCGCCAGCGCTTCCAGCATCTCGGCCAGCCACCGGCTGTCTGGCCGATACTGGAAGAGGATGCGCTGACGATTGGCTTTGCACGCCGTTTTGCGCCCTACAAGCGTGCCACGTTGATCTTTAAGGATCTGGAACGGCTCAAAGCTATTCTGAACAATCCTGGTCATCCTGTGCAGATTATTTTTGCTGGCAAGGCCCATCCAGCCGACGAAGCTGGCAAACAGATGATTCAGGATATTTATCAACTCGCTCTTCAACCTGGGCTGGCCGGGCGCATTATCTTCCTGGAAGAATATGATATCGCCATCGGGCGTGAGTTGGTCAAAGGGGTCGATCTCTGGCTGAATACCCCCCGCCGCCCATATGAAGCCAGCGGCACCAGCGGACAGAAGGCCAGTATCAATGGCGTCCCGAATATCAGTGTGCTGGACGGCTGGTGGCCCGAAGCGTACAATCGCTTGAATGGCTGGGCTATTGGCGAAGAATGGTATAACGACGAGGCAGAACAGGATTGGAACGATGCCCAGTCGATCTATACCATTCTCGAACGTGATGTTGTACCGCTGTTCTATGATCGGCGCGATGCTGCCGATGTGCCAAACGATTGGATTATGGTGTGCAAAGAAGCTATCGCCACGGTTGCCCCGCATTTTAGTACCCGACGTATGCTAAGTGATTATGTCACCCGTTTCTATGTACCGGCGGCGCTGGAAAACTAGATGGAGTATCAATGATGATAGGGCGGAATGGGAAAAATATGTCACTGGAGGAAAACCCGCTCTGGTATAAAGACGCTCTGATTTACCAACTCCACGTTCGATCGTTCGCCGATAGCGATGACGATGGGGTGGGCGACTTTCAGGGGTTAACCGAGAAGCTGGACTACTTGCAGGATCTGGGGGTGACGGCGATCTGGCTGTTGCCGTTCTATCCATCACCATTGCGCGATGATGGTTATGACATTGCCAACTATAACGATGTCCACCCGATGTATGGAACATTGCAGGATTTTCGCCAGTTTTTAGAACAGGCCCACCGACGCGATCTGCGGGTTATTACCGAACTGGTTGTGAACCATACCTCGGATCAACATCCCTGGTTTCAGCGCGCACGTCGGTCACCGCCCGGCAGCCCATGGCGCAATTTCTATGTCTGGAGTGATACAGCCGAGGAGTATCAAGAGACCCGGATTATTTTCAAGGATTTTGAGTTCTCGAACTGGTCGTGGGATCCGGTAGCACGCGCCTACTACTGGCATCGTTTCTATTCACACCAGCCTGATCTGAACTTTGAGAACCCCGATGTACAGAGCGAAATCCTCAAAGTGATGGACTTCTGGCTGGGTATGGGTGTAGATGGGCTGCGTCTGGATGCTGTGCCATATCTGTTTGAATGTGAAGGCACCAACTGCGAGAATTTGCCAGAAACGCATACGTTCTTAAAGAGATTACGCCAGCATGCCGATACGCATTTTAAAGATCGGATGTTGCTGGCCGAGGCGAACCAGTGGCCGGAAGATGCGGTGGCCTATTTTGGCAATGGCGATGAATGTCAGATGGCGTTCCACTTTCCGCTCATGCCGCGTATGTTTATCTCTATTCGCATGGAAGATCGCTTTCCCATCACCGAGACTTTACATCAGACGCCAGCCATCCCCGATAACTGTCAGTGGGCGCTGTTTCTGCGCAACCACGACGAGCTGACGCTCGAAATGGTGACAGCCGAGGAACGCTCGTTTATGTATCGCACCTATGCACGCAATCCACGGGCTAAGATCAATCTGGGTATTCGCCGGCGTCTGGCCCCGTTGTTGCAAAACGACCGCAAACAGATCGAACTGCTCAACAGCCTGCTCTTCTCGCTGCCGGGAACACCGGTGATTTACTATGGCGATGAGATTGGCATGGGCGATAATATCTACCTGGGCGACCGCAATGGCGTGCGTACGCCCATGCAGTGGAGCCACGATCTCAATGCGGGCTTCTCGCGTGCCAACCCCCAGCGCATTTATCTACCAGTTACGATTGATCCAGAGTACCACTATGAAGCTGTCAATGTTGAAGCGCAGCAAGACAACCCCTACTCGCTGTTGCGCTGGATGCAGCACTTGATTACCACTCGTAAACGCTCGAAAGCCCTCAGTCGTGGCAGCCTGACATTTCTGTTTCCCCAGAATCGCAAGGTGCTGGTATTTATGCGTGAGTATCAGGACGAGCGCATCCTGGTGGTTGCTAATCTGTCACGTTTCATCCAATGTGTGGAGTTGGATCTGGCTGCCTACGAGGGCATGCAGCCGGTCGAGTTGTTTGGACGAACTATTTTCCCGCGCATTGGTGAATTGCCCTACTTTCTCACGCTGGGGCCGCATGCGATCTACTGGTTTGCCTTAGAATTGCATCCTGTTCTCCAACTGACTCCAGATGTGCCTTCAATCGATCAGATACCGGCTCTGACAATCCAGGATAACTGGCACACTGTCTTCAGGGGTCGCCGCGCAAAGACCGCGCTCGAGGCGATTTTACCCACGTATTTACCAGGACGACGCTGGTTTGGTGGCAAGGCCCGTATGATCCAGTCGACAGAGGTGCTGGAAAGCATTGCCATTCCGTATGACGCACCTGCAGGCTATCTAACGCTGGTTCAGGTAGAATATACCGAAGGCGATCGCGAAACCTATGTCCTGCCCTTCACCTATGCATCAGGGGAACGCGCCAAGCAGATCGAGAACGAGTATCCCCAGGTGGTGGCTGCACGGCTGTATATCGAAGCGACATCTGAAACCGGTATTCTCTACGATGCGCTGCGCGACAAAACGTTTGCCATGGTTCTGCTCGAATCGATTGCCCAGCACCGATCCTTCAAGGGAGTAACCGGCGAATTGATGACCTTCCCAACCCGCTCGTCTGGATTGTGGTCCGAGGTCAATATTGCGGCCTATAGTCGGAGTGATACCATGGATATGGCTGAAACGCCAACTACATCACTCGAAACGCAGCTTGAACCACTGGTAACAACATCGGATCAGAGTCATACCACCGTGGTGTATGGCAACCAGCTTAGGTTAAAGATCTTTCGCCGCATTGAGCCAGGCATAAATCCAGATCTGGAAATCGGGCGTTTTCTGACGGAAAAGGTATCGCTGGCGCGGGTGCCCCTGGTTATGGGTGCGCTTGAATACCAGCAGAAAAACAACGAGCCGATGACCCTGGGCATTTTGCGCACTTTTGATGCGCACCAGGGCGATGCCTGGCAATACACGCAGGCAGCTCTAGCGGACTACTTCGACCGGGTGCGCACACATCAGAATAGAGCACAGGCTCTGCCACTTGTGCAGACCCATCTCCTCGATCTGGCTGAGTCACCGGTGACATCGCTGGCCCGCACACTGGTGGGCGATTATCTCGAAACGGCGCATCTGTTGGGGCAACGTACCGCCGATCTGCATGTCGCCCTGGCTCAGGAGACGGATGACCCTAATTTTGCGCCTGAACCATTCACTGATTTCTTTCAACGCCCGTTTTATCATGCGATGCTCGGACTGATGGATCGGGACTTCCGGTTGCTACAGCAACATATGCAGCATCTGCCCGAAGCAATGCACGCGGATATTCGTCATATTGTGACGCTTGACCAGGAAGTACGCGCCTATTTTCAGCCGTTTCGTGACCGCAAGATTACCGCAATGCGCATCCGTTGCCATGGCAACTATCACCTGGGTAAAGTGCTCCGCACCAGCGATGACTTTATCATCATAGACTTTGAAGGCGAACCGGCCCGCTCGCTCGATGAACGCAGAACCAAAGGTTCGCCCCTGCGCGATGTCGCCAGCATGCTCCGCTCATTTCACTACGCTGCCTATGCTGCGCTGCTCACACAAGAGGCCTGTGGTAACACTGAAGGCATTGATCGGCCCACACGCGAGTCATGGGCAAATTTCTGGTATGTCTGGGTATCGGCTGTTTTTGTGCGTGCCTACCTGGATACGGTGAGCCAGTCGCCCTTGCTGTCGCAGACTCGGGACGAGCTCCAGATACTGTTAGACGCTTATCTGTTAGAAAAGGCACTCTATGAACTTGGGTACGAACTCAATAATCGCCCGGACTGGATCAGGATACCCCTGCTAGGGATCTTACAGTTGTTAGAGACCCCTGCAGGTGTATTGGCCAGTGGGAAAGATGATGAGGGGGTTGGGGTGACTACTGCATAGACCATGATGTAGGGGCGAAACATCTTTCGCCCCTACATTTTTATTTTCGCCTCAGGCAACCGGTTCCTCAATAACCAGCAACCGGTCAGTATAGGCTTCATAATCGGGCAACATGCGTTTATACTCGCCAGCCAGCAGGGGCGACGAAATCAGGAAGTCGGCAGTGGCACGATTACATGCCACTGGAACATTCCAGACCATCGCCACCCGTAAGAGCGCCTTGACATCAGGATCATGTGGTTGGGAGGCCAGCGGATCCCAGAAAAAGACCAGCGCATCGATCTCACCATCCGCGATCCGGGCACCAACCTGCTGATCACCACCTAACGGACCACTCTTGAGCTTATTCACCAGCGTACCAAGTTCCTGCTCAAGCAATTTACCGGTTGTACCGGTTGCATACAGCTCGTGCTGGATCAGCAGTTCTCGATTATAACGAGACCATTCGATCAAATCGTGCTTTTTATTGTCATGCGCAACCAGCGCAATGCGCCGGCGCTGAATAGGTGTTGTTAGTTGTCTATCAAACATCGGATTAACTCCTCTTGCACTGAAATATTCATTGTGTGTTTAACCACAATGTGTGTGAGTGTAATCACGTCAGTCTCAAATGGGATACAGAGGGGATACAGATCAGATACACATATCCTGGCATGTTGGCATAGTGTGGTACGGTACATCTTTTTTTAAAATTTTTCGCCTCCGGCGAAAAATTTTAAAAAATACTCCCTTGTTCTACTCTGACGACTACCGTGAACCTGTCGAACGGGAGGTGATATCTATCCAGAGGAGATACGTGGTCATCTATCCACAGGCCGAGCTTCGCCTGCCGTTCAACACGCGGATTGTGAGCGTGACGAACGGCGCGGCAGGGTGGAAATAACCATCTTTTTTCAAAAATGTTACCTGCGGTAACATTTTTGAAAAAGGAATAAAATGTAACCACCACGCTTCAACCTGCATCATACTATTAGAGAAGTGTTTTTTTGCATTTTTGCATTCCCGTTCTGCCTGAACGCTTGCAAGACATTGAAGATCGCATAGTGAATCATAACTGGAGGTACACATGGCCGCAAAACCAATCCGCCGTCGCAGTCCAATCCACCTGATGCTACCAACACGCCGCCGTAGTGCTGGCCTGCTCTGGTGGTTTCTGCCGATTGTCGCTATTGCGGGCTGGTTTTACCCGTATCTGGGTTTTCTGATGTTGATCTGTATGATGGCCCCCTTGATCGTGGCAACCTTTCGTGGACGTTACTGGTGCGGCTGGATGTGTCCACGTGGCGCATTTCTAGACTACATTATGGCGCGTTTTAGCCGCAATAAGCCAGCCCCGGCGTGGCTGCGCAGCACATCCTTCCGAGTGGGCGCCCTGATCTTTCTGATGAGTGCCATGTCGTTCCAACTGGTACATGCCTGGCCCAACCCCCAGGCCATCGGGCGCGTCTTTATTACCTTGCTGACCGTCACAACCGTGGTGGGCATTGGCCTGGCCATTGCCTACAAGCCGCGCACCTGGTGTGGTTTCTGCCCCATGGGCACGCTCTCAAGCTGGATATCGCTGGGCAAAAAGCCGCTGACAGTGGCAAGTAGTTGTCGCGACTGCTCGGCATGCGCGAAACTCTGCCCGATGACGCTCACACCGCATAAACAGGATACGCAGAGCCGCGCCAACTGCATCAAGTGCGCCCAGTGTGTCACCCGCTGCCCCCAGAAGGCGCTGGCCTTTACCGTCACCCCCCAACGCCCACCGCTACGTGTGATTGCCCATGCCAATGGCATGCTGGAAGTGGTTGAGGCGCAGGCTGCGGTGTGTGGCTTGCCAGAAGCACAGGGTGCGGTGTGTAATCTACCGGAAGCACAAGGTGCGGTGTGTAGCATGTAATAGTTCGCTATGCGGCTGCGCCGCACAGGGTCGGGATGAAAAGAGGCTGGTAGGGGCGGTTCGCGAACCGCCCCTACCGAGGGGGCGCTATTTTTACATTAGTTCGCCATGCGGCTGCGCCGCACATGGTTGGCATGAAAATGGGTTTGTAGGGGCAAAAGATGTTTCGCCTCACCTATTTTCACATTAGGATGCAGTAGAGCGGGTAGTTTCCCACCTTCCATGGTACCGGCGGGGCTGCGCTCCGCCGAGATCAATACTGTTTGGTTTGTTGTGGCGGCAAAGCCGCCACAACAAACCAAACAGTATTCTTTTTGCGGGAGCCTCCGGCTCCTCGCAGGGGTAGGTTTTTTCGGTAGGGGCAGGCCCCCGTGCCTGCCCCAGGGCGTCCTGATGCCGGAAACGCTGTCTAGGGCAACCACGGGGGGTTGCCCCTACCGATCCCGTTGTGATGCGGTTCGGCCAAAAAACCTACCCGTGTGAGGCCTCCGGCTCCCCCTAACAGGGGTAGGTTTTTCGATGGATGGCATTCTAACGCGATCCGTAGGGACAGGCGTCTGCCTGTCCGTGCGGACGTGTTCCGCATCAGGACGCCCTGCGGACGCGCAGAAGCGCGTCCCTACGGAACAAACCTACCCCTGTAAGCGGCTCCCCCCAACCCGATGGGTCGATGACGCATAGCCCTCAGGGAGAGGAGCACAGAGGGGGAGAGGGCGTATCGTTTACCAGAAAGCTATCGTGCAGGTCAGCCAGATTGTAACGTATCCACGAACCATGTCTTAGATTTCTGTTTGTATAACGTATTACCTGATAGCCCATAAATACTCGTCTATGCTTCCTCTGTGCCTCTGTGTCTCCGTGGTAAATGGTTCCCCCCAGCGTTTGACAGACCATCTTCTACTAACCTATAATTTGCGCAAGGTCGATAGACCCTGAATGAAATACTTTAGCCAGATCAGGCATATGGACAACTCCAACGAGACAACTTATCTGTCATTATCGGCAGCCAGCAAATTACTGGGTGTCCATAGTGCCACGCTGCGTCGCTGGGCCGATGCTGGCGTTGTGCCGGTATATACCACGCCGGGGGGCCATCGCCGTTTTGCCCGGTCGGACATTGATGCCCTGGCAGCACGCAAGCAATTATCACCTCAGGGATTGATGCATACCTGGGCCAGCAAGGCTATGCAGCATACGCGTGGCGAGATTGCTCATAACCACCATCCGCCCGCCTGGCTGGCCAGTATGAGCGATGAAGAACGTGCCAACCGACGCCTCATCGGTCAGCAATTGATGGGTGTTGTTTTACGTTATGTCAACTCTCAAGATGATGACGAGGCCTTGCTGGATGAGGCACGCCGCATTGGGACGGAATATGCACGTAGCGCCCAGCAGATCGGTATGTCACTGACCGAGTCACTCGAAGCGGCGCTCTTCTTCCGCGATACGCTGGTCGAATCGGCTATGGCCCTGCCCGAAGAGGCGCGCGTCCAGCCAGAGGATAGCGCCCGACTGCTGCGTCGCATCAGCCGGGTACTCAATGTGGTGCAACTGGCCGTAGCCGCTGGCTATGAGATGTAGAAGTATCTGTTCATGATCGTGAGAGTGGCAGACGATCAGCGCACCACGCTCCCGTATTGGCAACGGCATGGGCACCCCCAAAACAAGAAATCCTCCGTGACTCCGTGGCGAATCGTTTCCTCCACGCGTGAACAGTAGTTACTTGCGCTTTGCGCTTTGCGCTTTGCGCTTTGCGCTTTGCGCTTTTACCCCCCCCCGCCGCCAACAATCAGATACACTTCAATTTCAACAATGCCCCGCGCACGCGGATCACCATCAATGCGGTGAAAATCACGCAGTACAGCATCGCCAAATACGTCTGGCAGGGTATCCTCCAATAACTGATTGACTTCCTGGGAAAGACGCCCCCCTTCAAAGGGCGTTGGCGCCACGCCAAAGGTTAATACAATGCCAGCACGCTGACCTTGCAATCCACCGAGTTGCTGCTGGATCTGCGCACGTAACCGGTTCTGCTCACCTAGCCTGATCGTTGGATCAGATCCCAACAATGCATCAGCATTGGTAGTCAGAATAAAATCGACCGGCTCTTGTGACAGCACAACATTGTCGAACGAGAGGATCGTAGGCGATGGGCCAGGCGTATAGGTCGGCAGGGGCGTGGGTGAAGGCCCTGCTGTAAAGGTAGCCAGCGGCGTATAGGTCGGGCCAGGCGTATAGGTGGGATACGGCGTGGGCGATGGGCCAGGCGTATAGGTCGGCAGGGGTGTATAGGTGGGCAGGGGCGTGGGCGACGGGCCAACCGTATAGGTGGGTAGAGGTGTAGGTGACGGACCGGGCGTGTAGGTTGGGAAGGGCGTGTAGGTTGGGCCAGGCGTATAGGTCGGTGCACGGGTAGGCGACAGCGTGGGCGGTAGCGGCGCAAACGTACCACCGGGCACTGCAACCAGAAAGATAACGGCCAGTCCCAGCAGCAGATCGGCAAAGAGCCACCCGCTCAGCAAGGTCATATCACGGATACGCGGTTGTCGTTGGCGTGGCACAGACTACCTCCCGGCCCCAGGCGGTACATTATCCAGCAACCGGCTCACGCGCTGGAGCGACTCTACCACCGCATGCAGTTCCTGGGTCCACTTCTCAATCACCCGGTGTTCAAAGGTCAGCGCAGACTGAAACTGGGCCTGAGCAGCCGCCAGATCACCAGTGGTGGCCCGAATATCGGTGACGGCCTGAGCATTCTGAGTTGCACTCTGCTGAAACGTTTTCACGGCTTCACGCAATTCAGCCAGCACTGCCTGTAGATCTGCACCGGTGCTTTGCAAATTGGTACCCATTCCCTGCATATCCAGACTAGACACACGATAGCTGTCGGTGAGCAGACGTAACTGGCTGGCGGCATGCCGCATCGTGACTGATAGATCATGCTGCTGGTCTTTTTGCTGGTCGGCCAGTTGTTGAAACGCAGTCGACAGGGAAGACAAAATCCGGCCTAACTGTAGGGGAACCTGGTGGAGCGAATGAGCAGCCGCCAGCATACCCTGAGTACCGGTCATAAAATCACGCGTAAAGGCGCTGAGATCGCCCAGTTCAGCCTGCTTCCTATCGGCGATGTCCTGAATGCGCAACCGTTCCTGCCGTACCTCACCCAGCAGTTCCTGGGCGATCCGGTCAAACTCATAGACAAACCCGGCCGTCTGGCGCGTGCGGCGCGCCGTCAGCGCCAGTGAGGCATCGGCCAGCACACCAGCAAGATCGTCACGCACATGGTCGGCCTCGCGATCTTTCTGATTATTGCGCGACATCACAAATAATGTCAGAACGGCAACCAGGCCTAGCAGCATACCATCGATCAGGGCGATCCGGCTGAGGGTGAGCCAGATACGGCCACCAAAACCCTGTTGCCACAAAAATAGGAACGACTGCTCTGCCAGAGCTGGCTCGGCCTGGATCGCCGCTCCATATGACTCCAATGCCAGCCAGATGCCGATCCAGGTGACCACAATCGGCATAAAAACCAGCACATTGCGCAACACTTCCAGGAAGCGCAACCCGGCATCGCCACCCCCATGGTGACGAACCTGATCGGCGATCGTATCTGGATCGATCACTTGAAAGATATTGGCGGCAGCCCAGATATCGGCACCTGGCTCACCTTCCACAGCCGCACCCAGGTCGCGCAGACGTTCGGCGGCACTCGGTGTGCTGGATTCAACATCGTCAGCCAGAAATTCCAGCCGCTGCCTGAGGGTCAGGTTGGGCGTAGGCATATGTTTCTCCACTCTACGGCTCTGGATGTGGACTGTAAACCGTGGAACATAGGCAATAGACCATCGGCGAGATACAGACTCAACTCTGATTGGATACGGTTGTATCATTGTATCACGCACACACATACGAGGAAGGGCCGGGGAAATGCGAAAGCTGATATTTCAGGTATATATCAGATTTCTGATTAAGAGGAGTTACGCGGTGGATGTTCAAACCAGACGTTTGACCAAACGAAAGGCCTCTTTCGCCTGCCGTTCGACAGGCTCACGGTGGACGGCAGCGTGGAATTGTATATTTTTTCTACACTTTTTCGCCTACGGCGAAAAAGTGTAGAAAAAGATGGTTTTCTTCCACCCTGCCAGAGACGTATCACAACTTCTGGAAAGCCCAATGCATAACTCCGGTTAATAATCGTAGATACGCATCATGCAGCAGCCGGAGATGCCGCCTGTAGCACCCCTTCGGCAGACATAACCTGGATCAGTTCATCCATCGTTTTCTCGGCATACGTGCGTCCATCGGGCAACATGTTCTGCATGTCAAAATAGTTGCCCTTGCCATTATGAGCATATGGCCCCAGCGAAGTCAGCGTAATACGCCCCTCTGACAATGCCCGGTTCCAGGGCGACGTCACCGACGACTTCCAGCGGCCAGGAAACACCTTTGCCCCGATTCCCTGTACAGGATCTTTATCGCCATAGAAATGGTAAAGATGCACAACATGATCCAATCCCGGATCAGAAGCCATCACACCACCAACCGAGATCACGCGAATAGGCGCATTGATCATGGCATACAGAAAGCCCGCCGAGCCAACCGACACCTGCCCGCCGCCACTCCAGCCAATCAGCGTCACCGGTTTACCGCTACCAATTACATAGCCATGATGCACCAGTTGACGCACCATCTCCTGGGCTACACCCAGGCTATAGATCGGGCCATAACGCTGGTCAGCTGCAACCGCCACTTGCAGCATATTGCGAATGTTCACCAGATTAGCCAGTACTGCATTCGGGTTCTTCAAGCGGCGATGCTCCAGCCAGCGCCAGACCCCGGCAAAGAAGCGTTCGCCGGTCAGCCCGGCGCTGGTGACTGCATAGGGAAACACATCGCGGATCAACAGCGTATTAGTCAGACGCGGCTCAAACGCATTCAGGAAGACAATCTCTTCTTGCGGTACCGCGTCGCTGGTAATTGCACCGATACCAGACAGATAGATCACAAAGTGATTGGCAGGACTGGGTGGCCGGTTCTGGGCCTGACTCTGCTCGACCTGCTGCACATCCGGCGGAGCCTCGTGCTCACCAAACCAGCCCGCATACCAGCCAAGCGACTCGATGGGAGCCATAACTGCCGAGATAATCAACAAGAGCAGCGCACCGGTAAACAGCAACTGGATCATAGCTTGCCCCCTTTCAACGTCACATCATCGGTATCTGTACGGACAAATGCCGTCAGAATGTCGTGGGTCGTTGCATCAAGTGACGATCCAACCACACGATGCCAGACGCGATTCCGCAGGGCAATAATCGGCTTGCCAATTGTCGCAGTCATTGCCATCATCACCAACCAACCTAACCCGACGCACACCAGTGCGCCAATAAAGCCAATATCAAAGAGAAATCTCACCCCTGATACCACAATCAGCAAACTCCAGACCCACAACAGCCGACTGATAAAAGTTCCCAGGTAGGGTATCAGTACCAGGAAGCCAAACACAAATGGAGCACTCCCCAGTGCCACAATGCGGATGGTCACCCCCAGCGGCTGACTCACCGAGAAAAGCAGACTACTTGCCAGCCAGATCGCCGCACCCCAGACCAGCAGGCTAATCGCGAACAACACCCCGTTTGTAAACAGGCTTAAGGCAAAGCGACCGGGGCGAACACGGTTTACAAATAGCACCACACTCTGGCCTAGCAACTGCGATGCCCCGGCAAGGATGGCAATCACCACAATCACCGAGCGTGACTGCGGATACGTTTCCACAATTGGCAGCAACCGGGGATTTAGCTCCAGGGCCATACCAATTCCACGCCAGACATACCATAGAAAGGTAGAAATGGCTTCCAGAGACTCCACCATGGCGGACTGCTACTTTCTAGGTGTTCACATGTGATCACCGTCAAAATTCCTGCTTCATCTCATCCTGCCTCGCCAAAGCCCAGGTCTTACAGACAGTCCACAGGTCTTTTTATCAGGATGCGGTAGAACGGGCGGGAATCCGCCCGCTACGGCTACCGGCGGGGCTACGCCAGATCATCGTGTTGTCGGTTTGTTTTGGCGGCTTTGCCGCCAAAACAAACCGACAACACATTTTTGCGAGGGCCTCCGGCCCCCACATACCCCCTCACGGGTAGGTTTTTTCCGCAGGGACGCGCAGAAGCGCATCCGCAGGGCGTCCTGATACGGAAAACGCCCCCACGGATAGGCAGAAGCCTGTCCCTACGGATGGCGTTGGAACGCCATCCATCGAAAAACCTGCCCCTGTGAGGAGGGGGTAGGGGAAGAGGGCGGATGATCCAGCAAAACTGTAAAGTACTGATAAACCATGTCTAATAAGAAAACGCAAGGAGATGAAGGTTCATCTCCTTGCGTCCCGCATACACACAACGTACTTATTCTTCCTCGCCGAACGCATCGCGCAACTGCTGTTCCTGCTCTGCAGACAGGTTTGTGGCGATGATTTCGAACTTATACTGCTTCAACTCGGCAACCACGCGATCAACCACCGCATTGGCAGTCATCAGGAACAGGGCCGAAGTACCCGGCGTCACTTTCTCGCGGGTCTGCTTAATAAAGTTATCATCGATACCCACATCGGTAAACGACCCCATCAGCGCACCCATACCGGCACCGATGGCCGCGCCCAGGAAGGGAACGAAGAAGAGCAGGCCAAAGAGCATACCCCAGAAAGCACCACCCAGCGCACCAGCACCAGCCATATTATGCAGCTGACGCGTTTTAGGTTTCTTCTTACCTGTCGGCCAGGTGACAATCGCAGCATCAAGAACAGTGATCAACTCCTGCTTTTGCAGCCTCTCCAGCGTACTGAGTACCTGATCGGCACCGGTTTCGTTCTCGAACTTTAGCACGGTTAAAGTCGCCATTCAATTCTCCTTATTCATACTTATACATACGTCAGAAAACGGACTCTATATGGTACCCGGCTAGATAGCTCAGGTGGGTATAAACAGTATTGACATTGCGGTACGCTATCAACGATCAAACCACAACGGCACAATCAGAGGCACATAGATGAGAAAAATGCACATAATTGTACATGATGTCTCTGTGTCCCGATGGTGAATATGGTTCGCTCTACTCACTCGCCGACTTCGTCTGCAACCGCGTACTGATCTCACTCGCCAGTTCATTCCGTGCCAGATCCAGCTTGGCATTCAATTCATGCACCCGACTATTCATCTCCTCGCGCACGCGCCGCATTTCGCTATCAGCCTCGGCCCGAAGCTGTGCGCGCAGATCTTCACCAGACTTAGGCGCAAGCATCAACGCAGCGCTCGCCCCGATCACCACACCGACAAGTGTACCAATCATGAACCCGACCACTGTCCCTGTGTCCATAATCTGCTGCTACTTTCTAAGTACTCAAAAGTACTCTCTCTTGATTCCAAATGACGGCCTGGCTTGACCTCCTTCTACATAGCTTTCAAACCCGACACATAAAACCGATCATTCAGTGCCCACCTGATCTAACCAGGCCAGGATTTCCTGGGCAAAGACTGGAAAAATATCTAACGCCTTCTGAAAATGTTCAAATACAATCGTGGTATTGATATTCAGATAGCTGTGAACGAGAATATTGCGGAACCCGCCCAACCCTTTGAGATGTTGATAGAGTTGGGCAGAAATAACCTTGTAATGATATAGTTCTTCCAGACTATTTTCATACGTTTCGGCATACAAACCAGCATGCCCGGCCAGGATATGGTCGGCAATATCCAGGATAATAGATGCAGCCGTAATTAATCCACGTTCGATAATCCAGCGCTGACTGAGATCCTGCCGTAACATCTCTTGATCAATCGCCCGATACTTTGCCAGTTCCTGTAGCGTGCGATCAAGCTCGGTTAATCGCTGGATAATCGATTCAGGTTTGAGGACCATTGTTTCATACGCTCGCGTAAGATCCTGGCATGATTACGCCGTAGCCAGGCGGTATCCTTGTATTGCCGTAGAACCGCCAGTTCAAAATCGTTACAGGTATCTTGATCTACCGCATAGAGCAGATACCCGCTACGGATGATTTCAAACGATAGGGTTGGCGCAGCATCACGCAAATCGACGAGATCAACACGCTCGGTTCCCAGACAATCACAGATCGCTGCCCACAGGCGCATAGCTGGCTCACCATTTGTCAGAAGGGCCAGATCGACATCGTTGCCAGCATCACCGCGGTTGAGTGAACCAAACAAATACGCCAGACAAACCCCCCTCCCCTCAAACAGGCAGGGCAGTTCAGCCAGGCGTTGCTGGATGTCTACAGGCAATGTACGCATTCTGGCCCATCGTTCAGGGTTAGCCATAATGTGCCCACATATATGCTGTAAAGGCTACAATGCCACTATGAGAACATTTCGGTTGGTATACGTAGTATAGCATAATTATCAAATCTGATACTACAAAGAAGAGATGATGGGGGGGATTTTATGCTTACTCTGTCTCGCTTTCCACAGTTGGAATTGGCGAGAGTTCTATTTCGGTGGTTGGCGACGGTAACATAGGGCGCAGTTCACGGATCACAATCGTCAGGATTGTTACCATCGGAACAGTCAACAGCGCGGCGATAAAACCACCAACCAGGCCACCGACATAGAGGCCTAACAGGATCGCAGCAACCGGCACGTTGATCGCCCGCGAGTAGAAGAACGGCGACACAAAGTAGACGGCAAGCGAGCCGATGATGGTATTGGTGATCAGAATGACGATCACAGCCGTACTACTCACCGTTGCTGCCGCCATCACCGATAACAGCAAGCCAACGATCCCCCCCAGGTAGGGTACAAATTCGACCAGACCGGCGATGATCGCAATCGGAATGCCAAAAGGAATGCCTAGAATCGTGTTCACGGCCCCATAGGCAATAATGTAGTAACCACTGATTGCCAGCTGAGCGGCAAACCAGCGTGCCAGGCCATTACTCACCTTGTCCGTAAGCACAATGACACGCGGACGAAAACGGATCGGCACAAAGAAATGCAGCAGCCAGTAACGCACTTCGGCGTTGCCAACCAGCGTAAAAACCAGGACGGTCATCACGAAGAGCAACCAGGCCGCCGAGCTAATTTGTCCTACCAGATTACCAAGGAGGCTGGCACTTTGCTCCAGCGCACCCCGCACAAGGCCGATCACGGTGGAAAGAACCTCGCCCGCCTGCTGCGCTCCCAGCCATTCGTCCAGAAACGTCTGCAGTTGGGGCGTGAGCGACTCGATCAGTTGCGCCAGTCCGGTAAAGGCGGTTGTCAACAGAGGCAGAATCTGTAATATCAGGTAGGCAAATAGAAGCACAACTGCGCCGAGTAAACCGGCAACTGTGATCCCCCGATTGATTCCGCGCCGTTCCAGACGTTCGGCCAGCGGGTAGATCAAAAGCGTCAGGAGCGCAGTAAGCAACAGCAGCAGTAAGACTTTACCAATGATCGGCAGCAGCAAAGCCAGCAGATAGAGCGCCGTGCCTAACCCCAGTAGCGCCAGCCAGGTAGACGCCGTAATGCGGATATTCATTGGATTCTCCATGCGTTTTTCACCTGTAAAAGTAGCAACTTTTGAAAAGACACACCGCACATCGATGTCTGCCCGTCTGCCAAGCATGACGAACGCAACCTCATCCCGATCTTACGGGCCGGTTTTTACATAGGGATGCACTTCTATACATTCCTGTGCATCGACGTATTGAACCAGAACACAAGTATATCAGGGGACAGCAACACGTCAAGCGGACAGAAAATATGTTCGGATGGTACGCACCGCATGGGCATGCGCTGCTCCCCCTCTCCTATGTTGGGCCGGGGGTGAGGGCCACGCCGCGTCTGGACGGCCTATCCGCCTATCATACAAACGTTCTGTCCGCCCTTCAACCCGTGCAGGGGCGAGGGCCGGGGGCTTTCACGGGTAGGTTTTTTCCGTAGGGACGCGCTTCTGCGCGTCCGCAGGGCGTTCTGATGAGGAAAACATCCCCACGGACAGGCAGACGCCTGTCCCTACGGATCGCCTTAGAACGCCATCCATCGAAAAACCTACCCCTGTGAGGGGGCCGGGGGTGGGGTGATTCAGATACGCATTTCGGCGACCTGCTGGAGAGTGTCACTTCCACATCGGCAATCGCTGGCTGGGCGGCGGTTGCCATATTGTTGCCAGCAATGGCAGAGTTTAATAGCGCCATAATGGTGAATAGGATTGCTGTTATCGAAAGTTGCTTTAACATAGCAGGCCTCCTTAATATACGTGGTTATCGGTATGTAACAGGAGGTACGCCGTGAGTGGGCAAACCAGACGTGTAATCGGCCCAAAGACCTGTTTCGCCTGCGGCAGCATGGCGTTACACCATGATCCGTAGGGACAGGCTTCTGCCTGTCCTTGCGAACATTTTTCGCATCAGGACGACCTGTAGACGCGCAGTAGCGCCTCCTTACGTCCTGTTATATAAGAGTTGCATGAAGTATGCCAGAGTTTTGTTCTCTCCCTTATCTGCTGCTATACTTGCCTATGAAAAAACTATGTATGTTTAGTCGCTAAAACAAACTGTTCGGCCATTGAAAGCAAAGGAAACCACGATGACCGATACCACACCGATTGCGCTAACGCTGACGTTCACTCCCGATAATAACATTCCACCACCACGTAGCACTCCTACACCAGCGCAGAGCAGCCTGATCGACCGTCCGCCTCAGGAGTATCTCACCCAAGTGCGTCAGCTACTGAATGAGGGCTTGAATAAAAGCGAGCTGAGCGATCTCTGTTTTGACCTGCACATAGAGTATGACAACTTGCCAGGCGAGAGTAAGTCAGATAAAGCCCGCGAACTGGTGAGTTACTGTGTTCGGCGCAGCCGTATGCCTGACCTGATTGCGTGTGGCAAGCAATTGCATCCCGATCTGCCCTGGGATAATGCGCAAAGCACTTCAACCAGCCATGCCGATCCAACAGGCGCTCTGCACGCTACGATACGTTGGGAAAGTGATATGATCGGGGTACGCACCAGTACATTCACTGCCCCTTTTAACGGGCAAGACCTGGCCCTGGTGATCCAGGCGCTGGATCGGGTACAATCCGGGGCTGCGGCTTTTTTACCCCAGGAGGTAACACGCCTGACGCATCTGGGCATTCCGATGAACCAGAACTGGGTTGGCGCGCATGCACCGCAACAGGTGGGGCAGGCGCTTTTCCAGGCCCTGACCAACGACCCCACTGGTGCCCAGGCGCTGGATACACTGAAGAATATGGCGATCAGTACAGATCGACCGATTGCCCTGCGCCTGCGTTTTCCTCAGCAGGCGATCGATCTGGCGGCCCTACCATGGGAACTGCTGTGGGATGCCCAGAGTCCGACGCCGCTGCTGTTTGATCATGGCCAGCGCGCCGATTGCACCCGCCATGTAGATCTGGCTCAGGCTCTGCCGCCCGCCCGCCCGTCTCGCGGAGCCATACAGATCCTGGCGATTGCGCCTCAGGCTGGCATCGATGAAACAATCCGTTCAGCCGAACGTGCCGCCCGCATGAACGCCTGGCAGCCGCTTATCGACACCGGCGCGGTAATCATGCGCGAGATTAGCCCGGCTACGCGTAGCGATCTGGTAGATGCTGTCCAGCAGACCACACCAGACATTATTCACTACTTTGGTCATGGTATGTATAGCAACGGCGAGGGCGCACTCTTCCTGGATAAGGACGACGGTACCTGGGATCGTGTGCCCGCCAGCCGACTGGCCGGTCTCTTCGGCAAAACGCGCCTGGTAGTTCTGCATGCCTGCCAGGGCGCTATGGTAAGCCACGGCACCGGCGCACAGGGACTGCTCACCGGCATTGCTCCAGCACTCAGTGCGATGGGTATTCCGCTGGTAATTGGCATGCAATTGACTATGCGTACCCAGGCAGCCACCCGCGCCAGCAGCATTATCTACCGCGCCCTGGTGGAAGGCCAGAGTGTGCAAGACGCCGTCAGCCTGGCCCGCCAGGCCCTGTATGTTGAAGAGGACGACCAGGCCTCGTGGTATGTGCCGGTAATCTATATTCGCTCACGCGACACCGGGCCTGCATATGTACTGAGATGATGATCCAGCGGCTGTAGCAACCCCTGCCAGCCAGCATTAGCTTGCGCACAGTCGCACACTCTAATTCCATGCCAGTCCCCGGCGCATATGCCAGTAGACCTCGGGTGGCTCGGCTATGGCAGCTAGTTCTGCCAGCATCGTCGGGTCACACGTAAGCATAGTCGCCTGCATATTCGATTGAAGCTGTTCAGGTGTCGCTGCCCCACTTAGTACCAGATCGGCCCACGGCTGAGCCAGGACAACAGCCAGCACCAGCGCATCGACTGTAGTAGCAAGACGAGCGGCATGCCGCTCTAGCAAGGCACGCCGCTCGGCAAAGGTAGGCTCACTATTACGCGGCGTGAGCCGCCCGTTAGCCAGCGCCTCCTTGACAATCACGATCATACCGGACTGGTGGGCTACCTGTAGCATTGACCCGACTGACGGTTCTAGCAAGTTCCAGGTGGCCTGCACACAATCAAACAACCGCACACCATCATATTCAATCAACAATGCCCGGCGCAGCACCTCGGCCTGGTCATGACCACTGAGCGATAACCCCATCATCACACCGGTTGACTTCAGGCGGGCCAGCTCCGCCAGCACTTTGCGATTATCCAGAATGGCACTCGACAGCGTGGCCGAGTGAACCTGATACAGACGCAGATAGTTTTCCAGATACGAGTGCGTCTCTTGCCACTGACGTTTCAACACCGATAGAGAATGTTCTTTGACCTCGTGAACCTCGGCATCAATCTGCCAGTCCGCCGTATAGGTGTATCCCCACTTGGATCCAACTGTCACCATATCCGGGGCAATCTGCCGATCCTGTAACCAGGTTGCCAGAAACTGCTCGGCACGACCATACGACCGTGCAACATCAAAATAGCGTATGCCCAGGCTCCATGCCATATCAAGCATAGCGTGGGTGTGGGCCTGCATCGCTGCCACATCATACTGCCCGCCCAGATCACTGGCATGACCCAGGTTCACATAGCCCGGACGCCCTAACGCCGCCAGCCCCAGACCGATTGGAGGCATCTGTTCTTCTGTTGCGCCAGGTGGCCGCAAATTCATAGCGTGCTTCCTTTTTCCAGAATAGACAATCAATGATGGGCGGGAAAAGAAGAATCTTCTTCCATATCTATATTACTATATATCATTTGAAAAGACTCCGGAATAGCCCGCATGGATGTACAGAATGTGTGACTATTCGTGTTAGACATGGTTTCAGGATGACCAATTGTACTTTACAATTCACAGACAGATGAGATTACCTGAATCACCCCACCCCCTAGCCCCCGCCCCTGCACGGGGCGGGGGAATACAGACGGGGCGTCCTGGCGGCACACGCAGCGCGTGTGCCGCCAGGACGCCCCATCTCCCCCCTCTCCCTCAGGGAGAGGGGGCAGGCTCACAGGGGTAGGTTTTTCGATGGATGGCGTTCTAATGCGATCCGTAGGGACAGGCGTCTGCCTGTCCGTGCGGACGTGTTCCGCATCAGGACGCCCTGCGGACGCGCAGAAGCGTGTCCCTACGGAAAAAACCTACCCCTGGAGAGGGGGGGAGGAGAGGGCGTATCGTCCAACCAAACGGTACAGGAACTGTGAATCATGTCTTAACCCTATGACAAAGCGCACATTATGCTACATTATCAGCTGCATCATCGCCACCATTCTGCGCCACAGCTTGGGAAGACAAATAGGTGTCACTATCTGTTAGTCGTTCAGGATGCTTATCATGAGCATAATACTCGGCATACACATCAAACGTTGTCGCCAGCAAGATCATAATCACCGGCCCATAGAAAGCTCCCAGCAATCCCATCAATTGCAGTCCGCCTAACACACTGAGCAGCACCAGCGCCGGACTCAGATAGGCCTCTTTGGGCACCAGCATCGGACGCAGTACGTTATCGATGTTGGCTATCACCAGCAAGAAGCCGCCAATGATCAGCAACCCCTGCCAGATCTGGCCGGTAAGCAACAGGATGATACCCACCGGATAGGCAACCATGAAGACACCAATAACCGGCAGGACAGCCAGAAACATAGAGAGAATCGTCAAGAAGGTAGCAAACGGCACGTCAGCAATCCACAAAAATACCCCCATGGTCGCGCCCTGCGCAAATGAGATGATAAACACCCCCCGGAACATACCCGTCAGCATTGCTGTGGCCTTCTGCATATACAATCGTGTTACCTCAGGCGGCAAGGGGCTACGCGCCGTCAGCTTATCCAGGTCAAACGTATAGCGCGGCAGCCAGAGGATCAGCAGCAGAATAAAGACGGTCAAGCGTGCAAACAGCGCAGGCAGCGATATGCCCAGATTAAGCGCCAGATTGCCCAGCCAACGGGCCGAGGTTCGGGCCAGGCTGCGCAGACTATTCGCCAGACTCGTGGTATCTAAGGTGAAATTCCCGCCCAGCATCTCCCGCACTCGTTCCTCTATCTGATCCAGAAACTCCTCGATGGTCAAGATGCCCCCTGGCAGCACCAGATCCGTGAAAAACAGTTGCCCCTGGATAAATGCAATCCGCAGAAACAGGTAGAGCGGAATCAGAACGACCAGCATGGCAAACAACAGGGTCAGGGTTAGCGCCAACCCCTTACGTTTGCTGATCCATTCCCGGCGCAAAAAGAAGCGATACAGCGGCTGGAGAACAACCACAAAGATCACAGCCAGACCAATGGTACTCAGAAATGGACGGATGACCAGAAGGGTCAGAATCGCCAGCAATACAAAGATCGCAAAGAAGAACAGCCGACCACCAGGATCACCCTGGTTGCGGACTGTTGCAGGTTGGGTCATAGATATATGCGCTCTTTCTTTACGCTTTCAGCAGTCTTACAAAATTAGAAACATGCTCTCATTTTCTACGCTATTGTAGCATATGAACCTGAGGGTTCAAGGTGTGATACTCATCGTTTCGCGTGTGGCAGAATGGGTGTTCACATTGATACGCCATATGCTGACATTCTGCCATAAGTCTACCCATGCGTCTGTACACCATGTCTGATTATGCACCAGGATTACCTCATAGGTACCTGTTCACGATCACGGGAGTGCCAGATCATCCGTGCGCCGCGCACTCCAACCGGCGACGGTATGGGCAGCGCCAGAACAAGCGATCCTCCGTGCCTCCGTGTCTCCGTGGTGAATCGTTTCCCCAAACGTGAACAGTTCTCCCCATAGCGCCAGTCGGATGCATCGAGGATGATGTGGTATGATAAATATAAATATTGTTGCCAGCGAGACTAACGCACGCAACTTGCTGACGATTGTGCAGTGCTTTTCATCACGGTTGTATGGGCTACGGAATTATCGCAAACACATCAAAGAGGCACTTTCCAGCTATGATACGAGCGCACACGATACGCCTGAACCCGACGCCTGAACAGGAAGCGCACTTCCGCCAAGCCGCAGGGACGGCGCGCTTTTGCTTCAATGTGAATGTAGCCCGGAATATTCGAGATAGGGCTTTGAGGCTTGCTCACGCCTAACACAATGAGTCGTCTCGGTTGTGGCTACGTCGAGATGGTAAGAACGCCTGTGGACTGGCGGTAAGACCTCCCTTCGGGTAGGCACGCTGGAAAGAAGCAGGAATTTCAATGGAAAAGAAGTACGAGTACTTTTGAGTACCTAGAAAGTAGCAGGCATACCGTGACAGCAGACTATCCCGTTAATCAAGCCGGTAGCGACCCGGCTCTGCGCGAAGCAGAACGCCAGTCTGCCATAGAAACCCAACTGCGGCTACTTGCGTCTCGCAACCCACGTCTGCGCGCCGACGCAGCCCGACGCCTGGGCCAGTTACGCGCAGAACCGGCCGCTCTGCTGGAAGCCCTGGACGATCCCAACGGCTTTGTACGTTCCGCTGCCGCCATAGCACTCGGCTACATCGCTGGCCCCTTACGCGGTGAGGTCATCGATGCCCTGCTGGCTGCTATCGACGACCCCAACGATTATGTCACCTCGGCTGCCATTCGCTCGCTGGGGCGACTGCAGGCCACCGAGGCCCGCGATCAGATAGTGCCATTCCTGGACGATGCCAACCAGGCGATTGTCTCAGCTTCGATCCTTACTCTGGCCCAGTTAGATGCAGACGACCTGGCCGAACGCCTGGCTGCTTTTCTCGACTCCGACAATCCATATATCTGCCTGGCCGCCGTTCGCGCCGTTGGCATTCTCAACTACACCCATGCCGCGCCGCAACTGCTCGCATTACTCGACGAGAGTCTCACCCGCCGGCACAACCAGGTTACCACCAGGCTCCCTAAAACTATTATTGAAACCCTGGCCCGGTTGAGCTTTCACGACGCCATTCCTCGCCTGACCAGCATCGCCCAGCATGAAGTCGGCCTGCGCAGTGCAGCCGTTCAGGCATTGATTGACCTGGGTGCCGACAGCATCAGCGACCAGTTGGCCCACATGTTCGCCGATCCCAGCAGTGCCCTGCGTGAGTCGCTTATTCGCATGATGATACAGAGCGACTATCGCCCAGCCTTGCCCGCCATCCGGCCCCTGCTCAAAGATGCCAAAATGCCCATTCGCCAGGCTGCTCTTGATGTTATCAGTAACTGGCACGACCTGGCCGCGATCGACCAGGTACGCTGGATGTGCCACCACGATCCCTCGCCCCACCTGCGTCCTCACGCCGTGGCAACGCTCACCCGTCTTGCTGGCTATCAGGCCCTGCCCGACCTGCTCGTCCTGGCTGTCGATCTCAACACCGCCGTGCGCCGCGCTGTCGCCATCAGTTTTGGAGAAATCAAGCCACTGCCCGAATCAGCGGCCATTGCGCTTCATCAACTCACTGCCGATGCCGATGCCCATGTCGCAGAGGCCGCACGTAACAGTCTGAATAGACACAGCCTGTCCCCTGGAAACGGTCGTATGCCTCCACCTACCGTCTCCCCACGCGTACCCGATGAACTCACCATAGTCATGCCCACGTTGCTGACGTATCTGCAACGCTGGCAAACCAGTCTGGCCACCCGTCCTACTCCTGGAGGACTCGCCGACATCGCCGAGATCGACTCTGCTCTGACTACCCTGATCACCGCCCTGCGTCAGGCCAGCGCTGACACTGAGATAGGCTGACACCGAGACCCGGGAAGATAGGGCACAACATGCCCCGCAAGGCAATGGCAGAGTCGGTGTTTGCACAAGCGTCCCTGCCTATGGTAAACCGGGTCGGGACGCCCGTTCCACCAGGAAATTTCCCCAATTAGGATATGATTCTAAAATGTTGCGCCTACGGCGCAACATTTTAGGAAATAAAGATATACGTAACCGTTCAGAAGGTTTTGCGGGGGCCTGCGGCCCCCGCGCCCCCGCTGGCGCAGGTACCGCCTGAACGGTTACAAGATATACCATTCCGCAACCATCAACTACTTTGTGGCCCCGACTCGACACCCGCTTCCGGCCTGGTCTGATCAACCGTCGGTTGATCCACGGACGCATCCGCTACAAGAGGCTCTTGTAGCGCATCTGGCACGGCAGGTTTGCCCTTTTTAGCCTTCTGCTTGCCACCACTACCACTGCCAATCCCAGTGCGCAGACGCAGAATAATCGCATAGACGATCAGGATCGTACCAATGATCAACGCAAACAGGCCAATCGAAAAGCCGCTATTCATATTCCCGATCGCCGTTACAAAACCAATCCCAGCCAGGCCCAGAAATATCAGGCCAACCAGCGCACTACCAATACGCCCCTCGTTTGTGCGTCGCTGGGTCGCTTCCCAGAAACGTAACACCCCTACCAGCGCCGCACCGGTAGCAGCTACAGCCATGAACAATCGAAACGGTGTCTGTGTCGGATCCAGTACCATTATCGGATTAAAGCTCCGTGTCTGCGCACTAGTGATAATCAAGGAAACTAACACACGTGGCACAAAAATAACTAAGCCGACCGCAAAACTGGCCATACCGCGCATAAGCTGCGCAGTGGCAGCACGATCCAACGGATTCTGGCGCAACACACGAATGAAGGTAAGAATACCCTCGACAAGCAGATACACCCCGATAGAAACGGTGATAAGGCCAGCCTGGGGAAATAACACCATAAACAGGCCAAAGCCAGCTATGACGATCCCTTCGATTAGAACTACCCACCAGAATACCTTGCTACTCCATGGCAACAGGTGACTTAACACCTCTTTCGCTTGCGGTTGCGCTGACATGACCCCCTCCTTGTATACCATCTGTTGCGATTACGCTGTCTCGACATCTCCAAAACACTGCTCCTCGTGCTGAATGCACCCAGATGCCGGACATTCTTGCTGCACATTTGTCTCTTCAGTTGAGTAGAATTGCATGCGTAAGCCAGTTATCGATCATTCCTGATCGATAACTATACATAAAAAAGCACTGGCGAGGTGCTGTACATGTTAAAAAAGCGATGGTTACTGTTTTGTGATGGTTAGCAGCTTTGAAGGGATAAAAGCGCCACCAGCGCGACCCGGAAAGCCACCGTGGTTAAGTATACCATAGTGGTCTCTTTTGTCTAATATGACACGCGTTGTACCTGTTCACGTGTGGGGAAACCCATTAATCACGGAGACACGGAGGAGAGCAGTGGATGCTCCTGCTGCTGTGCGCTTAAATATAATATATGGTACTATCATTGACGGCAGATATCATGTTTATTCTACAAAAGACACCTATAAGGAGCTATATATGCATAAAATTAACGTTGCTGTCATTGGCGCAACTGGCATGGTGGGCCAGCGCTTCATCCAACTCTTGCAGGAGCATCCCTGGTTCGAGCTTACCGCCGTTGTCGGCAGTGAGCGTAGCGCCGGGCGTACGTATGGCGAAGCATGCCATTGGGTAATCGACAATGATATGCCTGCCACAGTACGCGATTTGCCGGTCTTACATAGCGAGGCTGCGCTGGATACACCCCTGGTCTTTTCGGCCCTGCCCAGCAGCGTCGCTGGCCCGCTTGAGGAACGGCTGGCCGCCGCCGGGCATGTCGTCTGTTCTAATGCGTCTAGCCATCGCAACGATCCCGATGTGCCGCTGCTTATTCCTGAAGTCAACCCGGAACATCTGGGGCTGATTGAGATCCAGCGCAAACGACGCGGCTGGAGTGGCGCGATTATCACTAATCCAAACTGCACAATCACACCGCTGACCATGGCGCTCCATCCGCTGCACCAGGCGTTTGGTGTCACAAAGGTACTGATAGTTAGTATGCAGGCTGTATCTGGCGCGGGCTATCCGGGGGTTTCCGCCTATGATGCGCTGGATAACGTGATTCCGCTGATCAAGGGCGAAGAACCCAAAGTTGAATCTGAACCATTGAAGATGCTCGGTACGTTGAACGGATCAGAGATACAGCCAGCCAACTGTATTATTTCTGCTCACTGTAACCGGGTTCCCACCCTGGAAGGCCATCTGGAGTGTATTTCGATTGCGCTGGAACACCAGGCCGATCTGGAGCAGGTTGTTACGGTATTGCGCACGTTCCGTGGTCTGCCACAGGAACTTGGGTTACCAAGTGCGCCCGCGCAGCCAGTGCTTGTACGGGATGAGCCGGATCGCCCCCAGCCGCGCCGTGATCGTGCTGCCGGGGATGGGCTGGCAACCGTGGTCGGTCGGGTACGTCCCTGCCCGATCCTTGCCTATAAGTTTGTGGCGCTGGCACATAATACAATACGCGGTGCGGCGGGCGGCTCACTGCTGAATGCCGAGTTGATGCGGGCACAGGGGATCATATAGCGCACAGCGCATAAGCATAGAAGGGTGTCCCGCTTTGGAATGAGGAGTAGGTTTTTTCCATAGGGACGCGCTTCTGCGCGTCCGCAGAGCGTCCTGATGCGGAAAACGTTCCCACGGACAGGCAGACGCCTGTCCCTACGGATCGCGTTGGAACGCCATCCATCGAAAAACCTACCCCTGTGAGGTGTGCAGGGGCCGGAGGCTCCCGCAAAAAAAAGTGTTAGCGCAAATAAGGTCTGGGTTACGCTGGGAGTGGGTGCTCTGCGACGTAGGTGCGGCTTGCAGCCGCACGTGCCACGTGCGCGGCTGCAAGCCGCGCCTACGTGCCCCACCGCTTATTCGCGCTAACAAAATGTTTTCGGTTTGGTGTGGCGGCAAAGCCGCCACACCAAACCGAAAACACGAGAATCTCGACGGGGCTGCCCCCCGCCGATACCCGCAGATAACAAAAAAAAGAAGAGAACATTCCACCGTTCATGCAACGAGCTAATGGGGTAGGGTCAGCAAATGACGATAAAACTGAATAGTTTCAGCAGAGGGGCCAGTTCCTAGCGTATCTAGCGACCGACAGAGGCACTCATACGTTGTTGCTATGAGTGAATGATTACCAAACCGGGCGGCAATCTGCATGACGGCTGTAGCCGTTTGTTCACGGCATCCATCAACCTTCAGCGCACGCTGGTAATATGCCAGGGCACGTGCAGGGTTGATCGGCTCCAGGGACGTGGCCAGTTGCTCCAGCGCACTCAGATAGCGTTCCAGTAAATAGGTTCGCCGCGCTTCTACCCATACTGAGGCAGTTGCCTGGGGCAGAAAATCACCCCGGTAGAGTTCCAGAGCAATTTCCAGTGCATCAGGAGTTGCGGTGCTAATCGCATGTTCAAAGGCACAGACATCATAATCAATATCATGCGTATTCAGGAAACAGGCATTGTCTCGCACCGTTATGCTTAAGTCTGTCTGGTTACGCAAACGATAGATGGCCTGATGGATAGCCCGCACCGAGAGATCACGTTCCCCCCAGACATCCTCCCAGAGGCGTTCCAGGGCGATCTGTCCATCGCTATCGAGCAGACGGGTTAGCAAAGTCTGATGCAGAACCGAAAACTGGCGTGGCTGATCATCAACCAGGCAGACAAACTCACCAAGTGCCTTCACATGCCAGCGCCGTTCTACCGGCCATGTCAGCGTATTGCTTATTTGCTGCACAAATGCCCTGGGCACAACACCATTGCTCGTGATAAGCTGATAGTCGGGAAGAGCCTCCAGGATAGTTACCGGCAGACACATTGCTTCGGATCTGAACTGCTGCCAGTCCGGGGATAGATCTTTTCCTGTATCTATGCGATGCTGCCACTGACGCATATTTGTCAGAAATAAATACACCACCCGCTCAACCGGGCTGGTCAACTCAGGAAGAGGGTAGCTTGCCACCTCACTGATACGTGTTGTTGTGATCTGCTGTTCATACACATCCAGCAAACCATTCGCCAGACTACGCCGCAGACACAGCAGATCGGCATCAGGATGGTCGGCAAAGTCGCCCCACGTTGTGGTAAGCGCCCGCCACTGATACGCCTGGTCGCTACGGCGACTCAACACAGCGGCCCAGAATGCACCAACTGCGGCATACGCACGGGCCCATGTCAGATCGAGGTGTTCTGCCAGGGTACACGTCGTTGCAAAATGGGATAGAGCCTGTTCCAGATGACCTTCGCGCACATCCAGGTCAGCCAGACTATTACGCAGATCTGTCTCTTCGCGTTGTCGCCCGGTTTCTTGCACAAGCCGGATGCCAGTCTGAAAAGCCTCGCGTGCCTCGATGAAGCGATTCTGCTCCATAGCCAGCATACCCAGGTTATTAAGCGTCACACAACGGCGACCGCTATTGCCACATGATTGCCAGTAGACATCAGCACGTTGCAGATGACGCAGCGCCTGCAACCGGTCGCCCTTGCGCGCACACACCAGGCCAAGATTATCAAAGATTCTGGCCAGGGCAGCTGGCACTTCATGCGGTGCCAGAGACTCGGCGGCGAGGGTTTGCGCAGACTCGAGCGACTGAATGGCATCATCAAAGCAGTGCTGACTGATTGCAATGCGCCCGGCGGTACAGGCATAGTCAAAACGCAGATGGTGGGGCAACATATGGCCCTGGATGTCCTGAAAAACATTCCGGGCCTGGTCATATGCTCCCTGTACAACCAGGATATCGGCCTGTAAAATGCGGGCCTCGTCACGTAGAGTAGCATTGAGCGCCAGCGTTTCGGCCAGTTGCACCGTTGCATAGGCCCGTTCCCACAGCGCCAGGTCACAGAAAGCACGTGCCTGGGCCAGCAACAGATCAACTGGCAGCGGTTGCTCCTGGCTCAACCGCTCAAAACAAGCCAGGAGCGTGGTCTGATGAGATTGCTGCCGCAGCGATGCAATATGCTCACGCAGCACCTGGCAAGCCTGTTCAACAGAGTCAGCGGCAAGATAACATTCCAGGGCACGTTCAATATCACTTTCAGCAACATACAGCACTGCAGCACGCTGGAGCAGCCTCTGTTCACGCACGGGATCCTGGGCCAGACGCGAACGCAGAAAATCGCGAAACAGGCTATGCAAGGTCAACCACTCACCACGTGTGGACACAAACAAGCCACGCCGCTTTACCTCGTTCAGCAAAGCTTCCGAGCCGCTCGTATCCCGCAGCAAGTCACAACGGCGGGCAAAGAGATAATCGAGCAAACTGGTATCTTCCAGAAACTGCTGCAGTTCGCCAGGTAGCGGCGACACAACCTGTTCGGCCAGGAATGAATAAACATGCGTACTTGTGGTTGTCGTAAGATCCTCTGGATCATACCGACCACGCTGCGCAGCATGATCGAGCGCCAGTACGATCCCGGTAGCCCAGCCATTATGATAATCGACCAGTGCCTGAGCACTCCGTTCAGGTAGGAGCATATCGTACACCTGGTAAGCCAGGCGCTGAATATCAGCGACAGTCCAGCCCAGTGCATGTGTATCAAGGATCGTGGCGCGTTTCTGGGCAATCAGGCGAATCAATCCCCGAATAACCGGCGGAGTACGAGTCGCCAGCACCAGATGACAGGCAGGTGCATACTCGGTCAGCGTCACCAGAAAATCATTAATAGCCGCATGCATGTCTGGTGGCGTCGCTTCATCGGCCTCGATCACATGAAAATCATCCAGAATCAGTGCAAATTCCTGCCCGGACGCTGCAATGATCCCGGCGATTTCACGCAACATGGCTGGATAGTCACACGGACCAGCCGTAGCAGCCTGATCTATCAAGCGGTTGAGATCCGGAATCAGGGGGCATAATGCATGCATCAGATAATCGAGAAAGATTGACGGATCACGATCGGCCTGATCCAGGGTATACCAGCAACAAGGAAACCTGCTGTTGGAAGCCCATTGCGTCAGGGTAGTCGTTTTGCCCCAGCCAGCCGGTGCGGTTATGATTACCAGCGACCGGGTCGTAATGGCGCGATCAAGCGCACCATAGATATCCTGGCGGGTAACCAGAAAGGCAGACGGCGTTGGGACAGCAAGTTTTTGCCGAAAACGTACCATCGCACATCCTTCCTATCCAGGTGATGTGACTTTTTTTTCATCCCGTATAAGCCGCATTATAGCACATTGCGGCACGACACTATGTCGTATATCTGGCTGTAGAATGCGCTAAATGCCCTATTCCATAGCTCTTTGTTGTTCGATTTTTTCGCCTCCGGCGAAAAATCGGACATAAAAAAGGGTAAAAAAAAGCAAAGAACATTCCATATGCCGCCTATTAATGAAAAACCTGACAGGTTTTCAAAACCTGTCAGGTCTTATTGTACACTGTGAATGCTATAGTTAAACGATAATCGCATTCCCGCGATAGATCCGTCCGCGATAGCGACTCTCGGAAGGCTCTGGTAGCGGCGCACTGGTCAGCAGCACCGCATCCACAAAGCGACGCAACTCTTCTTCCTCCTCCTCGGCATTGCGTGGTTCTTCCGTACGGGCACGGCGGGTCAGGTCGACCTGATTCACCGGCACCCGATGGATGGTTCGTTCACTCTCAACACCGGCTGTTGCGGTAAAGGCATGCAGCGTGGTCTTGATAAAGTTAGCCAGGGCAAATTCCTCGGCGGTTGATCGCGAGGATGTTTCAGGTGTCACCAGCACCAGTTGGGCGCCATCAATCAACGACACCTTCTTAGTGACACGGAAATGATGGGTCAGATGATTATTCACCACCTGAGCAAAATCTGCTTCGTCGAGCACGCCACTCCAATCGCCGTCGGTGCTACCCACCAGCGGACGAGTTGGCAAAGGTCGGAAGACCGTACAGACCACCGGGCCAGGATTGCCATGCTCGGTGCGGGCGCGGTCGATAGCCGCTTCGACTTCACCGTGGCTGGCGATGGCATGTAAACGCCCGCTACCGGTATGCTCAGGCAGTTCTTCGAGCAGACTACGCGCCATCTCATCTGTTTCGGTGATCAGCACCACACGCCCAACATCATGTTCTTCGAGGTACGTACGAGCCAGCGCAACCAGATGCCGTCGCAGATACTCACCGATCAGCAGCACCGTATTGCCACGCAGTTTATCCAGGCGATGTTGACCGGCCTTACCAAACAACTCGCCCTCTGTCACTGTCCGCTCAAAGCGCAACCCACCCGACGGATGGAACGTCTCACCGCTTACGGCCCCATCGGCCAGGTAATAGATTGTCGCCATTGCCACATCAAACTCGGTCGGCATACGTTTCAGATAGAGCATACCCACAATGCCCTCACCGACCTTGCGCGCCTCGCGTTCGATCTGAGCGCGGGTTAAGAACGGTACGGGTGGTTCAGGCAGATCCTTAACCAGTGACGACCCATCCTGTACATAACCACCAATTTCCAGCCGCTGCACGAGCTTCTGCGCAATCGACTGATTAAGCAAGAACGAACGCGACGTGCCCTGCGGGTCACCATGTTCCCAAATATTAGCCGCCAGGCGGCGCAGTGGTTCAGGCAACTGACTGGCATAACCAAGCGCCTGAACACCATTAGACGCCAGCGCCTTGAGCAATTCCGCTACCGGCTGACCAGTTTCGCGATGCGATTCAATCAAAGCAGCGTGGACATCGTTCAGGCGTTTATTTTCCAGGATCAGACGCGCGCGGCGCATAAACAAACCAGGGCGCTCACCCGTGCCCCGCAGCCGATCGCCATCGACTGGTCCGGGGGCCAGGGCATTAATCTGCACCTCTGGCCCCATAAAGCGTGCAAATGCCTCGACCATAGCACGCTGCCCGGCTTTACTAACGGCATAGTCGGCGCGGTTGGGATAGGGCACAGCCACATACTTCTCACCACCGAAGTAAGAAGACACATTCAAGATATAGCCACTCCCCTGCTTCTTCATCAGGGGCGCGATCTTGCGAATCAGCGAGAAGTTACTGATCAGGTTCGACTGCAACGTGCGATTCCAGCCTTCCAGCGGCATATCGATCACCATCTCTTCAACACCCGAAATACCGGCATTGTTGATCAGATAATCGACCCGCCCGAACATCTCAAGCGTCTGCTCGGCCAGGCGTGCCAGTTGGGTTTCACTGGCAACATCTATATCGGCAATAACCTGCACACGCGCTGCGGCATTGGTATACCCCACCTCTTGCAACTCATGCACGATCCGCTCGCGCAGTTGCTCCAGTTGAGCGGCCCCACGGGCAGCCAGCACCACATACGCCCCACTGAGCGCCAGCAAGCGCCCGACCTGCCCACCGATACCAGCGCTGCCGCCAGTGATCAGGGCTACTTTACCCAGATGCAACCCCAGGATACTCTCAGCCCAGCCGAAGGAAGGCCGACGCGCACCGGTCGTATCGACAATCTTCTGGGGGAGATACAGATTAATTTCATCAATCTTGCGGTCGCCATTCAACAGGCGAGTAGCCCAGGCGCAGGCAAATTCCAGGCTTTCATCCTCACTATTGGTAAAACGCACAATCTGGTTCGCCCAGACCGGTGATCGTTCGGCCAGAATAGGCGACTGCGTACCATCATTGCTGGCCTGTGCTTGCACACGCGCCAGATCCAGCGCCGACTCGTGTCGCCAGACGCGGATCAATTGCTCAACCGCAGCTCGCAGCATATCGGCATACACATTGCCCTGCCCATCATCGCCATTGGTCATAAAGACCACCCGTGGCTCACGGGGCAGCATACTCTGTTCCCAGAAACGCCCCAGGCGGCTGGCCAGAGCAACCGCACCGGCAAGCTCTTCGGCTTGAAAGAGTTGGACGGTTTCATCATCGGCATCGGCCAGCGCTGGCAGCACCTTTCCAGTGCCATACGCCGGCAGAATAATCGCCGCACTCACCACCCCGGTCTGCTCCTGGATCGTTTGCAATCCCTGGTCGATAGTATCTGGCTCCAGCGGATTGATATACAGCAACAGCGGCGGCGTATAACTCGGCCCCTGCATCTGGCGGCTCTCTTGTAGCACCTGTTCAACACTGGCAATTGCCTCATGGCTACGGAAGCTAATTGCCACTTCCGCCCCACACGAGCGCAACACCCCGGTAAGTGCCAGCGTATCCTCAATCTGATCGCCAGCGCAGATCAACACAACCTTGCCAGAGGCATCGACTATGCGCAGGCTGGGGCGCGACTCGAACGTCGTACGGCTTTCCGCTGGCACATCCATACCATTCGTAACCTCAAAAGGATGGCCACTAAAAGCAGCTGCCTCGTTGCTGCCTAGAAACACCATGGTGTTGGCAACATCTTCCGTTTTAGGAAACGTCTGGGCTAAGTCACCATCGCTGCCAACCCGGCTCAGGCGCATAATGTTAAAAAAGTCCTCGGCGGTGCTACCGTCAGGAACGCCTTTGAGCTTATCCATATCCTGAAACACATTCCGGATACGCTGGCTATCGATTGGACCGGGATAGATATTATTCACGCGGATACCACGTGCGCCCAGTTCAAGCGCCAGACGCTGCGTCAGAGGATTGGTAGCAGCCTTCGGCACGACATAGGGAATACGACCATAGTAGTTCGTACGCGAGAAAATCGTCGAAACATTAATCACACTACTACCCGGCGGCATATGCGGCGCTGCGACACGCACCAGATTCCAGGTAATGCCAAACAGGTTGCCAATACCATCACTCAATGTTTCACTATCGCCAGCCTGCAATGCCTCTTTAGAAAGGGGAATATCTACCAGACGCTGGCGGGCACCGGGGCTACCGGCATTATTAATTAAGACATCAATCCGTCCAACCTGGGCAACGATCTGGTCAACGCCCTGGCGCACCTGATCGATATTGCTACCGTCCATCTGCACAACCAGGACACGCCCGGAGGACAGACTCATCTCACTGATCAACGTGTCGCGGAAGCCATCCAGTCGTTCCTTACTCAAATCTGCCAGAGCAACAGTTGCGCCCTCTTCGAGGTAACGCCGTGTGATAACCTGACCGATATTGCCGGTAGCACCGGTAATAAGGGCAACTTTTCCTGCTAACCGCCCATGAGTTGCTGCATCGCTCATGCGCAAAAGCCTCCTCTTCTCTGTCTACAGAACATCTTTGTTTCGCCGGGTCTTTCTGCACAATTAGATAGGTGTCCCCTGGTTCACATGTGTTTCGGAACATATGCACATCGTCACGGATAAGCGTGTGATTTTATTCGACTCATACTGATACTCTATTCCTCAATGTGTAGGGAGGGGCGCACTGATGATACCATATTTTTGTCTCTTCTGTTTTGCCCCACTACACAGCGGATTCGTCCATCCCTGGCAGCCTGGCGCGAAACACTTGTTTATCGGTATCACCGGGGAGCATATAGTAGAATCCGTCAGGCCCCAGGGTACGCGCCAGTTGATTGAGAATACGGGCCACATCATCGTTCTGGCGCGCCACAAAGATCGGCTTGCCATCAGGCCCCCCTACCGGAACAGGTGCCTTACACGCCTGCGGATGTGCCCCGGTCAACAAAATACGGGCCTGGCGAAATTCCGGGTCGGGCGAGAGTCCCAGCCCATCGGCATACGCAAGACCGGTTAAAATCACATGGGCTACCAGGTCAAAGTCCGCCGGTTGCATCGGCGTCTCGTCGAGCAGGGGGGTACGCAGGCGACGCTGATACTCGGCGGGTGACTTACACATACGCACAAAGGCACTTTTCACGCCCAGGCATCCCAGGTCAACTAGAAATGATGCGGCAGCAATTTTGCCCGAGCGCGGCGACTGACGCGCTACCAGGGCGGTGACGATGGCGCTCTCTTCGTCCCATTTTTCTGAGAGCAGTGACTCATACACGGGCCAGGCGGCGCTCTGGTGCAACCAGCTTCGTCCCTCGGCCCTGGCGGGGGCGTCGGTTGGCTGATCTCTACGGATGTTCTGCTTGTTGGGTTGGCGGGCCATAGGCATCCTTTCTGTCTGTCCTGGTGTGCCATATTACCATATGCATCGTGTACAGAAGCTGACCTTCGCTGGGGATGTGTCTTATTGTGCAGGAGAGCCTCATGCTTGTCAATTGCACTCACGAACTGGCGTTCCTCAACCAGGTACTTACCCGCGACGGCGGGAGGAATCTCCGGTGTACACACTAAATGTCCATGTCATTCCGACCGCGGTCGCCGCCCGGTTGCCCGTGGACGCCAACCGCCTCAGCGACGGCGGCAGGAATCCCCGGTGTACACCACCGAAACTCCATGTCATTCCGACCGCGGTCGCCTCCCCTGTCGCCTGTGGACGCCAACTGCTTCAGCGACGGCGGAGGAATCCCCAGTGGTGATTCAGCGATCATCATGGGAGATTCCTCGGGCCGCGGGCAAACGGGTGCTGGTGGGTCTGGCAGCGGGGTGGGCGGCCCATCGGAATGACATGGAGTTCGCTGTCATGCCGATCGCGTCCGTCTGGATGCCCGGCCGTGTTGGCGGCAGATGGTATAATCAGTACACTATTTCAAGTGTAGACTTTTTTGCCCGCACATGAGTCACACCCCGCGTCTACCGCGGCGAACCATGTCATTCCGAACGCGGCCCCACCCGTCACGGCATCAGCACTAACCAGACCTGCGGGCCGCGTGAGCAATCCTCCATGAGAATCAGCGGAATGGTTGCGCCGCTCTGGCCGCTGGATCTGCGCTGAAGATGTCTCGCGCTCTAAGCGAGGATATGTGTCGGTATGAACAGCCGAGTAGTGGCGCTCGACAAGACATGGGGCTTCTTGGTCTGGTGTGCTCTGCGTTTGCCTCTGCGCCCCTCGGCGTTCTCGGCGGTGAACATGATTATAGATGGGTACCGATATCCCCTCTTCTTTTGCTCCTTTCCCCACAGGCCATAACATAAACCACCTAAAAAACGGTATAAATAATATACTTTTTTTTGGAAGGAATTTCTGTGAAAAATTACCACTTGCGCATCTGTGATATGCCGACCCACGAGAAGCCGCGCGAACGTTTACGTGATTATGGCGCGGAAGCGCTATCCGACGCCGAATTACTGGCCATCCTGCTGCGCGTAGGTACCGCGGGGGCCAGTGTGGTTCAACTGGCCCAGCAGTTGCTGCATGAATTCAGCGGCTGGCGCGGGTTGCAGCGTGCCAGTTTCGAGGAACTCATGGGACGGCACGGGATGGGCGAAGCCAAAGCTGCTCAACTCAAGGCCGCACTAGAGATTGGCCGGCGGCTGGCGCTTTTGTCGTATGAAGAGCGTACCCAAATCACGTCGCCAGCCGACGTGGCTCAACTGATGCAGATCGAGATGAGTCACCTGGATCAAGAACACCTGCGGGCGATCTGTGTAGATACGAAGAACCGCGTGCAGAAGGTGCATACGATTTATATTGGTAGTCTCAATGCTTCACTGGTACGGGTGGGGGAAGTATTTAAAGAGGCGATCAAGCTGAATAGCGCCGCGTTGATCATGGTGCATAATCATCCCAGCGGCGACCCGACGCCGTCTCCGGAAGATGTGCTAGTGACACGCCAGATCGTCGAGGCAGGCAAGCTGCTTGATATTGATGTACTCGATCGTGCGCCGTGCACGTGCGCGTAACACTACGCGCATAAAGTGTGTGTAGCAATGCTCTGAAAGGAGACAGGTTCCTACCAAACCTGAGCCCGACCAGGCAGGCGACGGATGCGATACCCTCCGTCGTTTGAAGCCCTGGGAACACGCGGGAACGGGCGATAGTCCAGTTCGACCCCTGACCGCAAGGCTGAGTGTGGACACGACGAACGCAAGTGAACGCTCATTCGACCCGCCTCCATCAATCGCCTCACCCAAAATGCTGGAACTAGGGGTGAGAGACAGCCTACCCGATGCACGGTCGAGCAAAAGGGATGGCCCTCTGGTCTAGGGGCGCGGTCTGTCAGGTAGGAAAGGCAGACCGAGGCTGTCGAGCCTGCAAGGAGCAGGTACAGGCGGATAGAGCGCGTCTACCTCCACGCGATGACGGCTATGCACGCAACACGGGAAGGCGTGGGAGCTACCCGCACGGGTTCGGCTGGTATGCGGCCTCTATGCTCTCATGCTGGCGGAGCCGCCGTAGTAGTCTGAGCCAGGGAAAGCCTGGTACACGGCGAAGGGCGGCAGGTTTTATGGCCACTGTTGATACTAGGAGATTCATATGAATAGACCGACGGAACAGTGTCGGATGCAGGTCTCCGAACTCCAACGGAGGCTGGCGAAGAAGGCGACCGACAAGCCCGACCATCGGTTCACGAAGCTGTACGACGTGCTCACCTGGGAGCCGCTGATGGCGTGGGCCTTCGACAAGCTCATGACCAACGTCGGCTCGCGCACCGCTGGCATCGACGGAATGGACAAGAGAACCGCCCAGGAGAACCGCGACACCATCATCACGGAACTCCGAGGCCAACTTAAAGCCGGCACGTACCATCACCAGCCGGTGCGCCGGGTGTACATCCCAAAATCAAATGGGACACAACGCCCGCTCGGTATTCCGACGCTGATAGACCGGATGGTTCAACTGATGGTGAACGCCATCCTCGAACCAATCTTCGAGAGCGATTTCCGACCAGAAAGCCACGGCTTTCGCCCCCAACGGAGCTGTCACACCGCGATGGCTCACCTGCATCTGATGACGGCCCCACGCCAGAAGAAGATGGACTGGGTCATTGAAGGAGACATCACCGGCTGCTTTGACCACATTCAGCATAAAGTCCTCACGCGCCTGCTTCGGCGGCGCATACAGGACAACAAGCTGCTTGGGGTCATCTGGCAGATGCTCCGGGCCGGGGTGATGGAAGGCGAGTTGTTCAAGAAATCCTCAGCAGGCACACCGCAGGGCGGCATCATCTCGCCGCTCCTGGCAAATGTCTATCTTCACGAGATAGATATGTGGTTCCACAAGAACTACACAGGCCTGAACTACAACGAGAAAAATAAGCGGCGGAAGCGTAAAGAGGGCAACGCCTTCTACGTGCGGTACGCCGACGATTTCGTTGTGGCGTGGAACGGAACGCGGGAGGGAGCAGAACGGCTCAAAGCCGACCTGGCAGCCTTCTTGCGCGACGAACTGGGATTGGAGCTATCAGCAGAAAAGACGCACATCACGCACGTCACCGACGGGTACGACTTCCTTGGCTTCACGGTGAAACGGTATGACCACCGCACACGCGGGCGGAGTGACCTCATCATCAGGCCGAGTGAGAAAAGCGTGATGAAGCTCAAAGCCAAAATCAAGGCCATGACCAAACGAGGAACCACCCTCGAT